>Ga0070658_10000605_pt1 | contig 31083 bp, 21 predicted proteins | sample KBSC13metaG_FD_64664 | JGI IMG/M metagenome (GOLD analysis project Ga0070658, IMG submission 64664) | Corn rhizosphere microbial communities from Kellogg Biological Station, Michigan, USA - KBS C1-3 metaG | ecosystem: Host-associated > Plants > Roots > Rhizosphere > Soil ... | reverse complement strand
AACCCGCACAAGGTGTTCAACGAGGGCGACCCCATTCTCGAATCGAATTACGCCGCCGCCAACTAGCGACCAATCCGCAGTCGAAGCGGCCCGGACGGTGCTCTCCGTCCGGGCCGTTTTGTTTTCCTCAGCGTTCCCGAATTATTCTAAAGTTGATCTTGGATGAAATTACTCTATGATATAGAGTAATTCAGTCGGCGCGACATCCGAAAGACATCGAGGTCCCAATGCGAATCCTGATCGTAAACCCGCCGCACCCGTCAATCGGTAGCCGGATTCCGAAGGAGCAGTTGCCGCCGCTGGGATTGCTGTCGATCGGCGGGCCGCTCATCGATGCGGGGCATGACGTGGCGTTGATCGACGGAGAGCTCGGCAACGTGCCGCTGGACGTATTGGCGGATCGAATCGTCGCTTTTGCGCCCGAGATTCTGATGCTCGGGCATTCAGGATCGACATCGGCCCATCCGATTGTCGCTGAGCTGACGCAGAACCTCCGGCCGCGGCTGCCGGACGTCGTCATTGTCTACGGCGGCGTGTTTCCGACGTACCACTATCGCGAAATCCTGGCGGCCGAGCCGCAGATCGATGTCTGCGTGCGCGGCGAGGCCGAGGCGACGGTCACGCGCCTCGTCGACGCGATCGAAAACGGGAAGGATCTCGGCTTCGTCGACGGTATCGCCTTCCGCCAGCGCGGCGGCATCGTCGAAACGTCGCCGGCCGCGATGATCGAAGATCTGGATGCCTACCGCGTTGGCTGGGAACTGATCGATCACAAAAATTACAGCTACTACGGCGGCATGTGCGCCGTCGTGATGCAGTTCTCGCGCGGCTGCCCGCACCTGTGCAATTACTGCGGCCAGCGCGGCTTCTGGGCGCGCTGGCGGCATCGCGATCCGGTGAAGTTCGCCAAGGAAATCGCCTATCTCCACCGCACGCACGGCGTGATGCTGTTCAACCTGGCGGACGAGAACCCGACGGTGAACCGAGCGGCGTGGATCAAGCTGTGCGAGGCGCTGATCGCCGAGGACCTGAACGGCATCAAGATCATCGGCTCAACGCGGGCCGACGACATCGTGCGCGATGCCGACATTCTGCACCTGTATCGCAAGGCCGGTTTCGAGCGGTTTCTGCTCGGCATCGAAAACACCGACGAAGCCACGCTGCGGAAGATCAAGAAGGGCGGCGCGACGAAGACCGATCGAGAGGCCATCCGCGTGATGCGCGAGAATGGCATCTTGTCGCTGGCCACGTGGGTCGGTGATTTTGAAGACGTGCGCGATCGCGATTTCTGGCGGTCGTTCCGGCAGTTGATTTCATACGATCCGGACCAGATTACGGCGCTATATGTCACCCCGCACCGCTGGACGGGCTATTTCCGCCAGGCCGTTGATCGAAAGGTGATTCAGCTGGATCAGCGGCGTTGGGATTACAAGCATCAGGTGCTGGCCACGCGGAACATGGCGCCGTGGCGGGTGATCCTGTGGGTGAAACTCATCGAGATCACCGTGCAGCTTCGGCCGAAGGCGCTGCGGCGGACTTTCTTTCATCCGGATCGGCGGTTACGTCATGGAATGCGTTGGTACGCTCGCATGGGCCGGCGGGTGTGGCTGCATGAGTGGCGGACGTTCTTCTTCCGCGATCGACGCGTCAAAGACGGTCCGACGCTGAAAGCGTTCTGGGACGAGCCGCAGGATCATGATGAGATTCCTCTGCGCATCGTGCGGCGGAGGGAGCGGCGAGAGCCCGTCCCGGTTCCCTCTCCTGTGAGTACACGGGAGAAGGAGTAAAACGAACACGGCCCGGGAGAAATCTCCCGGGCCGCGTTGCGTTTCGTGATTCGCCGAAGCGAACGACTTATTTGATGATGACTTCCTTACCGCCGGCATCGGCCGAGCGGTAGACGCCGTCGAGGATCTTCTGCACGGCCAGGCCGGCTTCGCCGGGGGCGGTCAGCGGGGTGTTCTTGGTGCAGCCGTCGATGAAGTTACGCAGCTTGGTCTTGAACAGCGCCGGAAACCCGGTGTCGCTGCTCAGGTAAGCCGGCGTGCTGTTGATCATCGTGCCCGCTTCGTCGCGGAAGATCATGGCCGGATCCCAGTTGCAGCCGCCCTTGGTGCCGGTGAGCTTGAAGTTCCACACGTCCTTCTCGATATGGCCGGCGAACATCGACTCGATGTGCAGCACGGCGCCGTTCTCGAAGCGAACGTGGCCGACCGCGAGATCTTCGACGGTGTAGGTCTTGTAATCCCAGTTCGGCCACTGGCTGACGACTTCGCTGGGCTTGTTGCCCATGTGCGTCCAGGTGTTGCCGGTCGCGGCGACGGGCTTGGGGCTGCCCATGACGTAGTGGGCCATCTCGATGACGTGCACGCCGATGTCGATCATCGGCCCGCCGCCCTGCAACTTCTTCTGGCCGAACACGCCCCAGTTGGGGATGCCGCGGCGGCGCAGCGCCTTGCAGTCGACGAACATCACGTTGCCGAACTGGCCCTGGTCAGCGGCACGCTTGAGGAACTGCGTGGCGGGGTGGTAGCGGTACTGGAAGCCGATCGTGAGCTTCTTGCCGGCCTTCTTGGCGGCGTCGATCATTTTCTGGCACTCGGCCGGGTTCATGGCCATCGGCTTCTCGACGATGACGTGGCAGCCGGCGTTGGCGGCGTCGATCGCGGGCTGGGCGTGCACGCCGTTGGGCGTACAGATGTCCACCGCGTCGGGCTGCACTTCCTTGAGCATCTTCTTCCAGTCGGAATAGACTTTCTCGACGCCCCATTTTTCCTGCATCGTCTTCAGCCGCGCCGGGTTGATGTCGACGCCGGCGACGACTTCAACGTCGGGCATTTCTTTCAGCGCGCCCAGGTGCGTCTGGGCGATGCCACCGCAGCCGATGAAGGCGATGCGGAACTTCTTGCCCTTGAACGCCGGTTTGCCATCGTCCATTGCCAGCGAGTCGGTCGATACGCTTTTTTCTGCCATCAGAATTTCCTTCCCGCCAGAACGGCGGAATCTCCTTTGGGGCGAGAGTGTGTCGGAAACAACAGGAAAAGCAACACCGGGATGTCCGAAATATCGATTGATAACGGACGATCCCGGTGCTGTAGTTGTTGCAGATGTCGCTGAGGGCTCAGCCGGCGTTGGCGGCCGGGCCGATGGGAGGACCGCCCGGGGCTGCACCCGGAGCGCCGCCGGGCACGCCGTTGGCGGCCTGCACGTTGGCCTTGAGCTGCTTCTGACGCGGGTTTCTCTGGTCGCTGGTCGGGTCACGCTCGACCAATTGCCCGGCGGCGTTCATGACCAGGACGTACGGCATGCTGCGCCGCGTGTCGTAGCGGATGTCGACCAGGGAATCGGACGTCTGATAATCGATGCCCGCTTCCTGACCGCCGATCTTGTCGCCGGGCGATACCGCGAACTTGCCTTCCTGCCATTTGCCGTTCGCCCACTTGTAGACCAGGACACGGACGTTCGAGGGGATGTTGTTCGACGGCCAGTTCGGTCCGGCGAGGTAGAACTCGGTGGTCGACTTCACGGTCACCGGCTGGCTCCACGCGTTGGCGTCGAGGGCCTTGGCGTCCAGCGGGCTGGGGATCGCGAACTGCTGGGCCAGCGCCTGGTTGGCGACGATGTTGAGGTTGGCTTCGTAGACGGGGTTACGCAGGGCGTACACGACCTGGTAGCGGTAGGTGTGGCCTTCCTCGGCGGTTTCGTCGTAGGCCCAGCCGGTGAAGGGTTGGAAGACCTGGTTCGGTGCGAACACGGCCGGCGGCAGCGCCTGCGGTTGCTGCGGGGCGGGGGCCGCACCGGGGTTTGGCATTGCGCCGTTCGGGTTGGGCTGGCCGTTATTCATGAAATTCGGATCGCCCGGGAACGGCGGGTTCGGGTTGGCCTGTGCCATTTGCAGCCCGGCCAGGCCCACCGCGCTTTGCGGGCGATTGTTATCCTGGATCAGACGGCTTCCGCGGCGACCGCCGCTGCGGCCCGGCCGCGGGCCGCCTTCGCCGGGCATCTCGGGCGGCATCGGCGGCGGCGTCGCACCGCGACGCGGCATCGGCGGGGTGACAGGCTTCTTGATTTCTTCCGGCTTGGGCGTGGGGGCGGCGACCGGCTGGATGTCGTCCACGGGGGCATCCCATGGGCCTTCGCCCGAGAGCACCGGGTAAAACGCCGGACGCACCAGATCGTTCTCGGCCGCGTCACTCTCGGCCCAGGTGCGGAAATTCGTGATGGCATCGGGCCCGGCATTGGCCGGCGGGACCGGCTGGATCGGGTTGCCGAAGTTGATGCGCTTCACTTCGACCGGATCGGTCCAGTTGCCGTTCACCAACTCCTGGCGGAACAGCTTGGTTTCCAGAATCGACGTTTGCGACGCCTGGTTAGGAATCTTGGCTTCGCGGAAGGCCTTGTCGATGGCGACCGGATCGATGCTGTAAACGAAGCGAACGTAATTGACGTCGCGCCCGGCCGCGGCCTGGCCGGGCACGTTCGGCTGCGGCGCGGCGCCGGGAGCCGCCGGCCCATTGGCAACGAACGCCCGCGCCGCCTTGATGTCCAACGGCTTGGTCGGCGGAGGCACCGGCAGGTGCTCGACTTTCACCAAATTGATGTTGGTTTCCTCGATCTTTTCAATCTGCACGTCCTGCGGAACGCTCGACGTCCAATTGCTGGCCAGCGTCGCGATCGGCGCGCTCGTGCCGGCGATGGTGCGGTCCCACGGTTCGGAAACGCCGCCCTTGACGATCGGCGCCTTCGGCGGCGTCGTGTCGTCAATTTCCCGCTGCAGCGGTTCGGCCTGCATCTTCTTGACGTAGTCGTCGACGTTGCCGGGCGTGAGCGTCGTCTTGTCCGCCGCGGTGATGCTCACCGGCGTGAACAGGATGTAGCTCCACAGCACCCAGGCCAGGAAAACGGCGCCCAGTGCGATCGCGATCCACTGGCAATATTCTTCAAGCAGTTCGAGAAACTTGTTCATAACGCACCTGCGAAAACCAAACTCCTCGAAACCTTATTGCATCGCCTGCGGCGCCTGAGCCGTCAGCCCGCGGATAATGTCTTGCGGCATGTAGGGCCCCAGGAAGCGGCGGAGCATCAGGTATTGGCAGCGGAGGTTCAACTGCACCACCGGCTTGTTACCGTAGATAAAGCCTTGCGCCTGAGCGACCGTCGAATCGACCGCGATCACGTCCATGCTGCGGATCATGATGAAGCGGTTCCGCGTCAGCCCGGTCAGCGTGGTTGGGATGGTGTCGGCCTCGCAGACGATCTGCATGGTGAAGGGGATCACGTCGTAGAAATCGTTGCTGACGTGGCCGAGCGGGTTCTTGCTGAAATCGAACGGCACCTTGGCGGCGGGCAGGCCGGGCACCTGAAGTGGCTCGCCGGCGGCCTGGCCGGGCGGGAGCGAGACGGCGTTGAACGGAACCGTCGGCCGGATCGACAGCAGCCGCTTGATCGGGGCATCCAGCACGCCACGCTGTGAAACGCTGTTTGTCTCGGCGATCGCGTGGCAAATCTCCTGTTGCACCCACAGGCCCACCTGGGCAATGAAGATGTCGTTGGCACTGGGAGCATTGGTGGCCACCGCCGGGATGCGCGCCTCGGGCTGCAGGCTCAGCACCGGATCGAGGTACACGGTCGATTTGAAGGCCGTGTGCTGGCGCATCTCGATGGGGGTGTCCTTGGTCGTCTTCAAGATTGCCGCGTCGACGGCGTCCTGGTTGATGACCTTGCCGCCGACCACGCTCGGCAGCGTCGACTTGATGTAATCGATGTTCGCCTGGACTTGGGCGGTGATCTCCGCGTCGGTCGGCGGGAGCTGGCCGCGAAGCATACCCAGGGCGGGGGCGGGCGTCCCGTCCTTGGCCGGCGGGCGCGGGGTGAAGATCTTGCGGTATTCGTCGGCGAAGTTGAACGCGGTGGTCAGCTGGCCGTTGCCCGGCAGCGAGCCGGGGACCAGCAGCTGCATATGGCCGACCTGGTACGACAGGGCGTGGTTCAGGAAGTCGGTCGCTTCCTGCGTCCACGAATCGGTCATCTTCTTGCCGGCTTCGACCGTCGCCTGCGTCGGGAAATGCGTCAGGGCGATGTGGTTCTGCTCGTTCGGATCGAGCGAGGGCCATGTGCGCGGCTGGTGGCGGATGGTGGTCAGCTGGTCGCCGATGGCTTTGCGATCCATGACTTCCTTGTGAAGTCCGCTATACATCCCGCCGAACGGGTAGAAGACCAGCACCACACAGATGAGGGCGACCACGCCGCAGAGGATGCTGACGATGTTCTTTTTAACGATGTCCATGGAGCACGTCCTGCGTTGCGATCGTTACTGGGCCGAGGCCTGCTGGGCGGAGGCGGCCGCGTCGGGGGCCTGGTACGGGGCCGGGTCGAGCTCGACGGCGACGGCCAGTTCGAATTCCCAGTCGTTGAGCACCGATTCACCGGTCAAATGATCCAGAAAAGCCGGATCACTCTGGTCGGTCGCGGTGCCGCCGGCGACGCCGGTCGGGCGGTACCCGCCGGGCGTTCCGCCGAACGGTGAAGGCGCACCGAACGCACCCGGGTTGGGCGTTGTCGGCAATCCCGGGATTGCACCCGCGGCCGTCGGCTTGTTGGCAGCGGCGTAATCGGTGCGGAGGCGGTTCTTGCGCGACTCATCGGATGCGATCTGGCGGCGCGACAGGATCCACACCTTGCGGACCGCGAACCGCATGTTCGGACGCTTCGCGTCCGGCACCAGTTTCTCCAGTGCCGGCTTCACATCCTTCTCGACGTGAGCGACGGCATCATCGAGCGGGCAGGTGAGCGAAATATTGATGATGAATCCGCGGCCCTTGCCCGTCGGATCGGCCACGATGGCGCCCGGGGTTGGTGACTCCATGTCGCCGCCCATGCCCATCATCGGATTCCCCGGGGTCTGGGTCGGCGGGGGGGCGAAATCGGCCCCGCCGATGTTGGCACTGTTCGGGTCGGTCGGCGACAGCAAGGCACCCGGTGGCGGCGTGAAGGCGGGCCCCGCCAGGCGAGCCGCCAAGGCGGGGGCGTAGTGCGGCGAGATCTGATCGATCTTGATGATCTTGCGCTTGCCGCGCGGCACTTTCTTGACCTCGTCGGCGTTGCGACTTTCCAAGGCCGCCGCCACTTCGGGCGATGGCTTGGGAATCGTCTCGACGATCGACGACAGGATATCCCGCCACAGGTATTTCTCGTTGGCCAGCGTCTGGATGTTGGCGATCAGTACCCGCTCGGGCTCGCCGGCGTTCTGGACCTGGCTCCAGTTATTGGACAGCGTCTTGGCGGTGTCGAGCGTGCGGTTGCTGTACGTGCGCGAATCGAGGGCACTCTGGTACTGCAGGTTCTCGAAGAAATACCGCGCCCCGATCAGGGTGGCCCCGCCGACGAACAGGGCGGCCGCGGTGCCGAACCACTTGGTCTTGTCCTGCCACATCCGCTCGCGCTGGATGGCGCGGGGGAGCAGCGATGAGTTGACCTGCCCGCCGCCCATCGCCTGGATGGCCAGGCCGTAGGCGCCGATGATCGTCAGCATCTGGTCGCCGAAGGTCGCGGCCAGCTTCGGATCGGCCGGTGCGCCCGCGGCGACTGAGTCGATCCGCTCCACCGGCATTTGCAGGTTTTGCTGCAGATACTTCTGCAACCCCGGCAGCTTGAACGTCCCGCCGAGCGCGAAGATCTTGCCGATCTTCGCCTCGCGGTGAACGCTGCTGTAGAAGCCGATCGACCGCTGGATTTCGGCAACGAGGTCGGCAAACACCGGCCGCATGTGCTGGAAGATCTGCCGGGCGTACTTGCTCGTCGCCGCGTTGCGCTTCAGGTCTTCGGCCTTGGCGTAATTGACCTTGAACGCCTTCACCAGGGCATCCGTGAACTGGCTGCCGCCGATCGGGATCGAGCGCATCCAGATCGCCTGGTTGTCAGCGATCAGCAGGTCGGTGTTCTCGGTGCCTACGTCGATCACCATCGCCACGCCGTCGGCGAAGCGCCCGTCGTATTGCAGCGCGTTGTAGACGGCCAGCGGGTTCATCTGAACGTTCTGCACGTTCAGGTCGAAATCGGTGAAATACTTGATGTGCTGGTTCACCAGCTCTTTGCGCATCGCGAAGATGCCGACTTCCACTTCCGGGTTGTCCTGCTCGCGGAAGAGCTGGTAGCTCCATTCCACGTCGTCCAGCGGGAAGGGGATCTGCTGGATGGCTTCGAAGCGAACGATCTCGGGGATCTTCTTCTCTTCGACCGGCGGCAGCTTCACGAAGCGGGCGAAGCTGTTCGACCCGCTCACCCCGGCGCACACGACGGTGCCCTTGAAGTTGTGCCGCTGCACGAAGTTGGCCAGGGCGGCCTGGATGAGGCCTTCCTTGTTGTCGCCGGCCTCGTTGAGGATGGTTTCGTGTTCGATGAACTCGAAGTCGTCGACACGGACCCCGTCGCCGTCGCGGACGAGCTTGACCGCCTTCAGGGCCCGATTTCCGATATCGATACCCCAGGCGGTGCGTGGATTGGCCATATTTGCCTCTGCTGCTGATTCTGTGGTGCCGAGTCAGTTGCCTGACATTGCCCTAGCTCACTGACTCTCGATTGCTGCCGCCGAACCCTCCGCGGCGAGTGCCGCAGGATTCGTTAGATGTACCCTCAAACGGTGCGGCATTCAATATGGAATGTCTGGCGCGCCAATGCCTTAGATGGCGTTGGGGGGGCCGCAACTTCCACAAGGTGTTGTACGGTTGCCCCGCGCGGGCGGTTCGGCGTACAACCGTGGCATGAGCCGCCTCGATCAGCTGCAGACCCTGCTGGCCAAGAGCCCCAGCGACCCGTTCCTGTTATACGGCATCGCTTTAGAGCACAAAAAGCTCGACCAGACCGATTCGGCCCTGCAATACCTCGAACGCGCCATCGCCGCCGACGGGCAGTACTGCTACGCCTATTACCAGAAGGGCCAGATCCTGGCCGGTCTGGGCCAAACCGACGCCGCCCGCGCCAGCTACCTCGCCGGCATCTCGGCCGCGATGGTGTCGCGCGATTCCCACGCCCAAGGGGAACTGCAGGCGGCGCTGGAAGAGTTGGACTGAGGCCAAAACCTTCCCGCTGAGGCGCTTTCATCCATCTCCCGGTCGTGGCTCGTCGAGTGGCGTACGCCGATCGATCGGTGGTCGATCCAGCATGGGCCGGATGCCGCGGCGTTGTCGCACCAGGGCAAGTCATCGGAAGCAATGCGCTATCGCTTCCCGTCAATCGCGCCATTACGTTCAGGTTGGCGGGCTCTCTATCGATCAATTCGTGGACGGTCCAAGGGCGAAGCGTAACCCGTCCTATCCCGCAGCGGCTCCGTGCAGGGCATTGAGGTGACACCCGTGAAGCAGACGCTTATGACCTATCTTCAGATGGCTCAGCTCGGGCGAGGGGCCGCAGGCCTCCTCTGCGGGCGCGGGATGTCGGGCTGTGCGACGGGGCTGTTCATCGCCGCCGTCGCGATGCTGTTTCCCCGGTGTGGAATGGCTCAGGTGTTGCCCGATCCGGAGCCCATCCCACCAATACCCGCTCCCAAGCCGGTCGGCTCGGTTCCCCTGGGCGATCCGCGGAAGTTTCCCGAGGTCAAGCTTACGTTCCCGATCGCCGACGGCCCGTACGGCCCGACGTGGGACTCCATCGAGAAGAACTATCCGGGGAAGGAACTCGCCTGGCTGCGCGACGCCAAGTTCGGCATCTGGGTCCACTTCGGCCCCCAGGCGGCCGGCCAGAGCGGCGACTGGTACGCCCGGCGGATGTATATCGAAGGAAGCCCGGCCTACAAAAATCATCTGCGCGATTTCGGCCATCCCTCGGAGGTGGGCTACAAGGAACTGCTCCGCGACTGGAACCCCACCCAGCTCAACCCGGCCGCGCTCGTCGCGCTTTATAAGGAAGCCGGCGCTCGCTTCATCCTCGTCCAGGGGGTGCACCACGACCAATTCGACAATTGGAATTCCAAGTACCAGCCGTGGAACTCGGTGAACCTCGGCCCGAAGCGCGATCTGCTCAAAGAATGGTCCAGCGCCGCCAGGGAGGCCGGGCTTCGCTACGGCGTCGCGTTCCACCACGAATACACCTGGTGGTGGTGGCAGACCGCGTTTCGCAGCGACACCAAGGGCCCCAAGGCCGGCGTGCCCTACGACGGTCATCTGACGCTCGCCGACGGCAAGGGCAAGTGGTGGGAAGGCCTCGACCCTCGGCTGCTCTACGGCATCGACCTTCGCGAATACAAAGGCTGGGACCAGGACAAATGGACGCCCGCCTCGGGAATCCTCGTCAACCACCTCGATTATTGCCGCTGGTACGCCACGCGCTGGGCGCTGCGGATCATGGACGTCATCAACCACTACGATCCCGACTTCATCTACACCGACGGCGTGATGCCCTATCCCTTCTACGGCGAGAAGGCCGAATCAGGATACAAGTGCGACGCCGCCGCCCGCGTCATCGCCGATTACTACAACCACACCCTGGCCACGCGCGGCAAGGTCGATACGTTCAGCATCATCAAGTTCCATCCCCCGTCGCCCGGCGTGGTCAACACCTTTGAAGCCAATTGGCCGAAGGACATCAAGACCGACCAGCCCTGGATCGCCGAGACCGCCGACGGCGACTGGTACTACGGCCCCGGCTTCACCTACAACGCCAGCGGCCTGGTGCGCTACATGCTCGAATGCGTCTCCCGCGACGGCGCGTTCTGCGTCAACATCCCGCTCAAGCCCGATGGCGCGATCGAACCCGCCTGCACGACCATGCTCAAGGAGGTGGGGGCGTGGATGAAGATCAACGGCGAAGCGATCTATGGCAGCCACGCATGGACCCAATTCAAGGACGGCAGCAACACGATCCCCCAAGGGATGATCGGCGCCCCGCAGGCAAAGGCCCGCGTGACCACGAGCGACTTCCGCTACACGGTGGGCAAGAACGGCTCCGTCTACGCGATCTGCCTGGCCGTCCCCAAGCCCGGCGAGACGCTCACGCTTCCGTCGCTGTCAGCCGACAGCCCGCACCTGAAATCGGCGATCAAGTCCGTCTCGCTGCTCGGCAGCGACGCGCCGCTGCAATGGAAACAGGAACCCGACGGCCTGCACGTTACCTGCCCCCAGCAGATGCCGTTCAACATCGCCGTCGTCTTCCGAATCACCTGCGAAAAGCCGGCGTGAACCGGAGGACATGGTCCCGTACCCGAGGCCGTGTGTCCTTTTCCGAAAGAGCACGGCCTGCGGGGTACCGCAGACCGTGGCACCCGGCACGAGGACGTTGTCCGGCTGGCCGGGTCGCGGGCAAATTTTGTTTGGGTGTAAATCTTTCATGCAATACCTCATGCCCTCTCGCCGCCATCACACCGTCCTTTCTCTTGTACTGACGCTGTTCGCCTCTACCGCATTTGCGAACCCGATGCCCGTAAAATCTGTTGAGCAGGACGCCAACGGCGTAAGCATCAGGCTCGATCCAGGCTTGTTGCGGCTGGATGTTTGTAGCGAACGGATACTGCGGGTCACCTACAGTCCGACCGCCCGGATTCCGGCACGACAGGATTTCTCCGTTACTAAACAGTGGAACGTCGTACCTTTCGCCCTGCGCGAGGATGAGAAGACGATCACCGTCTCAACGGCGGGTATGATTGCAAACGTCGATCGGGCAACCGGCGCTTTGACGTTTACCGACTTATTGGGGCACGTCTTCCTGCAGGAAACTGCCACCGGTGGGAAGAAGATGACGCCCACCACGGTCAACCACGAATCGACCTTTACTGTCGAGCAGTCGTTCGCCTCACCGGCCGACGAGCATCTGTTCGGCATGAGCCAGTCGCAGGATGGCATCTGGAACTGGCGCGGCCTGCCGATCGAATTGCGGCAGCAGAACACCCAGACAGCCATTCCGGTCTTGATCTCGTCGAAGGGATATGGCTTGCTCTGGAACAATGCATCCTTGACCGATTTCAACCCCGTTGACAACGAAGTGTCGCTGGAGCTTCAAAGCCCTTCGAAGAATGACGCCGGTGGACCAACGGCGACCGAGCAAATTGGCACTAACAAGAAGCCCGAGCAACCATTGGCCGTCCATACCGGCTCCTTCACCAGCGACGGTGAAGGCGACTATGTTTTCTTCGCGAAGAACGGCGATCGGAGGAAGGCCCTGATCATCGAGGTAGACGGCAAGCAGATCGGCGGCTTGAAAAACTTCTGGGTTCCGTACACCACTGTGGGCACGACACGGCTCTCCGCTGGCCAGAAATGCAGCGTGAAGGTGATCGGCGGAGGGAACGACGTCAAACTGTTCGCCCGCCCGCTGGGAGATACGACGACCTTCCGATCGCAGGTCGGCGATGCCGTTGATTACTACGTGTTCTTCGGGCCGAAGCTGGATGACGTCATCGCGGGGATCCGGACAGCGACCGGTGGTGCCCCGATGTGGCCTAAATGGGCGCTCGGGTTCTGGCAGTGCCGTGAGCGATACTCAAGCCAGAAGCAGATTCTTGACGACGTTGCCGAGTTCCGATCGCGAAAGATTCCCCTGGACTTAGTTGTTCAAGATTGGCAGTACTGGGGCAAACACGGCTGGGGCTCGTATCAATGGGACGAGTCCAAATATCCTGATCCGAAGGCCATGATCGACCAGCTGCACGCGCAGAACACGAAGTTCATGATCTCCGTGTGGTCCAACCCGTCCGGCCCCGCGCATGACGAGCTGGCGAAAAGCGGCCTGCTCATTGGCAGATGGGTTGATGCGTTCAATCCGAGGGCGCGTGAAATCCGCTGGAAATACCTCAATGAGGCGTTTTTCGAGAACGGCACGGACGCGTGGTGGCAGGACGCCACAGAACCGGGTGATGACGGCAATTCGCTGGCTGGCGCTAAGACTTCGGCCGGATCCGGGGACCGGGTTCGCAACGCCTATCCTCTCGTCGCAAACGAGGCCGTTTATGAAGGCCAGCGAAAAGCGAGGGGGGACAAGCGCGTTGTCATTCTCACCCGTTCTTTTTATCCCGGCCAGCAACGATACGGCACGGGGCTCTGGTCCGGCGACATCGGTTCAACGTGGGATTCACTTCGGCGGCAGATTCCCGCGGGCCTGAATGCCTGCCTGACTGGCCTGCCGTATTGGACAACCGATTGCGGCGGATTCTTCCGGCCAGCCGATCAGTACAACTCGGATGATTTCAACGAGTTGCTCGTCCGCTGGTTCCAGTACAGCACGTTCTGCCCGATCCTCCGCATTCACGGCTACCAGACCGAAACGGAAATGTGGAAGTTCCCCAAGGCCTACGACAACCTGGTGAAGTATGACCGCTTGCGTTATCGCATGTTGCCCTACAACTACGCACTGGCGCATCAGGTGACGGCCAACGGCTACACGATCATGCGTGCTCTGCCGCTGGATTTCCCTGCAGACGTGAAGGCGACCGGCATCAGCGACCAGTTCATGCACGGGCCCGCATTCCTGGTCAGCCCGGTGACATCGCCGGGCGCAAAGAGTCGCAGGGTATATCTCCCCGGCGATGGCGGATGGATCAATTTCTGGACGGGCAAGGCAGAGAAGAGCGGCCAGGAAATCGACGCCTCAGCGCCGCTGGATACGATCCCGCTCTTTGTCCGCGCCGGATCGATCGTACCGCTTGGACCGGATTTGCAGTACGCAATGGAATCGGCCTCCGACCCGATCGAACTCCGCGTGTATCAAGGGGCAAACGGAGCGTTCACGCTCTACGACGATGAGGGCGACAGCTACGACTACGAGAAGGGCCAGTCAGCGACGATTCCCGTCTCCTGGGACCAGAAAACGAAGACGTTGAATTTTGGTAAGCGGATCGGTTCGTATCCGGGCATGCCGCAGAAGCGGACGTTCAACGTGGTCTGGGTTTCGGAAGGACACGGAGTCGGCGATTCGGCCAAGTCCATCGATGCGGCGGTTGAATACACGGGTGAACCGATAAGCATCGTGTCGCCGAAGTAACGCGAGCCGCCAGCAGGTAGTGGTTTTACTCCACCGTCAGCAAGGATGGCGGCACCGCCCGGCACCGCCCACGATTACTGATCAGAGCGGAGGACTAGAGGGTCCGTAGAGTGCGATTCATCGCGCCCTCTCCTGCCGCGGAGAAGACGGTGCGACCAATCGCAACCCACGAAGACTAGCGACGCAAAATCTTGGACGGCATGGCGGCAACGCCTTCGTCATCTCGCCGCAACGACCCAGCCTCTTCCAGAGGCGGAGGGGCAATAGGGCGCTCAGTGCCGCCGGGCCCATTCGCGCCAGATGTGGGCGAGGTTGGCGTAATCGGTGTGGTAATACTTCTGCAGGGCTTCTTCGCAATCTTCGCCGTCTTTAATGGCGTTGATGAGCTTGAGGAAGTTGGCCTTGTTGTCGCGGATGAGCAGTTCGGTCATCGACTGCATGACCGGGTAGAACTCGCCGGTGGGGATCTTGCCCTTGGCGTCGAAGAGGAACATCAGGTCTTGTTCCTTCGTCTCGATGGCCATCAGGTGGGCGATGCGGGCGTGGTCGGGGCTGGGGAATTCGCCGGTGGCGATCACCTCGGCGATGCCTTCATTCAGCCAGCGGGGGACGAAGACGTTCGTGCGATAGCGGGCGAGGAAGGCGTGGGTGAATTCGTGCACGAGCACGTAGGCCCAGAGTCGCTTGGCGTCGTTGATGTTGCTGGTGCCGGTGAGCGATTCGTTTGGCTTCCACATCGCCATGTGGCCGATGCCGTTGGAGCGGCCGCCGTAGTAGCCGGCGGTGCGCTCGGTGACGGGCCATTCGTCGATCTTCTCGGCGAACTCGGCGAATTGGCCGTACTTGTCGAACATGTAGACCGGCAGCTTCCCGACGAAGACGTTGTCCTTGGGCGACTGCTCGAACTGGCGGGCGACCACCTTGTACGCCATCTCGAGGTTGGTCTTCATGAACTCCTTCTCGCGCTCGTCCCAGTTGGTGAACACGAGAAAGTGGTCGGTCTCGAAGCTCTGGAACTGCAGGCCGAGCCGCTTCTGCACCTCGTCGGCCTGCTTGTGGTAGTAGGCGATGGCCTCGGCAGATTCTTCGGGGGTGGCGGGCTTGAAGGTGGTGGGTTTGTCGGTCGACGCTTCCGCACCGGGCTTGGCGGCGGGGGCGGGGGTGCTGGCGCTGTGAGTGAGCTCGCCGCTCGCGCGCGTAGCGGGGCCGGCGGCGAGCATCGAGCCAGGCTTGGTCGCGAGGATGTCGTCGACTTCGGATTGTCGCGAAGCATCGAGATGAACGGCGGATTTCAGCGCTGCCTTCGCCTGGTCTTTCAGGTTCAGCGACCAGGCGAACTTGCCGAGCTCGATCCAGCTCTGCGCCTGCTGGCGGTCGACCGTCTTCAGGCGCAGCGCGTAGGCGCTGGCGGGGGTGATGTCGGTCCAGTTCAGCGTCTTGTCTTCGTTCTGCGGCGTGTGAATCGTGAAGCCCGACTCGTCATAGCTGGTGAGCTTGCCGCGAAGGGCCGTGGCCTTAGCCTCGCCCTTGACGTACACCTCGGCGGCGATGGGCGTGGGCAGGGTGACGGCGCGTGCGTCGACACCGGCGAGCAACAGCGAGGCGACAAGTAAAGCCCGGTACTTCATGCGACAACTCTCCCCCAGTTGCGGCCCCATTTGGCGAGCGCTTACAACCCCCGTACGATACCGCCCCCTTGAAGCGACTGTCCAGCGCCATCTTTCTGCTGTGCCTGCTCCTGCCTGTCTTTGCGCGCGGGGCGGCGAGCGTCACGCTCATCACCTGCGGGCCCGGCGATGAGCCGTGGGAGAAGTTCGGGCACAACATGCTTTGGGTGCACGATCCGGAGCGCGGGGTCAATTACGCTTACAACTGGGGCCTGTTCGATTTCGACCAGCCGAACTTCATCGGCAACTTCATCCGCGGGCGGATGATCTACTGGATGGACGGGTGGGAACCGCGCAGCGCCCTGGGCCCGTATTGGCAGCAAAAGCGGCACGTCACCATGCAGCGGCTCGATCTGACGCCGCAGCAAATCGACAAGATGGCCGAGCTGTGCGAGACGAATCGGCTGCCGGCGAACGCCTCATACAAGTACGACTATTTCCGCGACAACTGCTCGACCCGCGTGCGCGACATGATCGACGACAGCAGCGACGGGCGGTTCCGCAAGCTTCTGGAAGCGGCCAAGCCGAGCGGGCTGAGCTATCGCCAGCACGCGATGCGGCTGATGCAGGATGATTTCTGGCTGGGCCTGGGGATCGATTTCTCGCTGGGGCCGCGTACGGATGTGCCGCTGACGCCATGGCAGGAATGCTTCCTGCCGATGCGGGTTTCCGCGTTCGCCGCGCCCATGGCGGCCGACACGTGGAGCCCGTGGGAAAGCGACCGCCCGCTGGAGCCGGAAAACGTTCCGAATCGCCTGCCGTTGCTGGGGATCGCCGGTGCCGTTCTCGCGGGATTGTTGCTGCTCGCTTCGCGCCTTCGCGCAGCGCTCGGTCGATGGTTCGTCGGCATCTGGTGGCTGATCAGCGGTTTCGGCGGGTGCTTCCTGATCTTCGCCCAGACGACGGATCACTGGGCGTCGCACTGGAACCAGAACATCCTGCACTTCTCGCCGCTGGCGATGGTCGCATTGGGTCTGCTGATCGAGCGCGGGCGGCGCACAACGCTCATCGTCGGTGGCGTGGCGGTGCTGTTAAGCGCGCTCGCCGCGTTGCTGTTCGCGATCCATATCCTGCCGCTGGAGGCCGCGCCGTTCATCACGCTGTTGCTGCCGATCAACATCGCACTCGTGCCGGCGGTCGTCGCCTTGGCATTGCGAGTGAAAAATCGCCTCGCCGCAGCGCGAGGCGTCGCGGTCGCGATTCTTGCCGTCAGCGTTATCGCCTTGCTGCTGCACCTGGTGGGCGTTCTGACGCAGGCGAACGGCGCTTTCATCGCGCTCTCGCTGCCGTTGAACCTTGCCGCGATCTTCGCCGTGCGTCCGCCGCGATTGACACCCGCGCCGGCCGCGAGTGAACTACCGGCCGAATGAAAATCCGCTCGCAATGGCTGGCCGTCGGGATGCTCGCGCTGAGCGCGTGCGCCAATAACAAGAACGTCGATCCGAATCGCCTTCCCAAACCGCCCAAGGCGCCGCCTCCGCCGCCGAAAAAGGTGGCGATGCCGATCGATCCGGCCTTGACCGCGCAGGCTAAAGATGTACTCGCCGGGGCGTTCGCTTCGAATGACCCGGTGCTTCGCGCGAATTCCGTGGAGGCGACGCAGAAGACCCTCGGCGCCGCCGGCGCCGAGCGCATCCTGGCCGGGCTCGACGACAGTTCCGCACTCGTCCGCTTCGCCAGCGCGATGGCGGCGGGGCGGATCCCGGTCCCGCAGGCGTACGACCGCTTGCGCAACCTCGCGAACGATCCGAACACGTCGGTGCAGATCGGCGCCAAGTTCGCCCTGCACATGCTCGGCGATAAGACGCGCACGCACGATTTCGAGAAATACGTGCAGGACCCGAACCCGCGCGTGCGCGCCAACGCGGTCTTCGCTCTTGGTCTGACGAACGAGCCGTCCGCGCTGAAGCTGCTCGGCAGCCTGCGGGGTGAAAGTGATCCGGCCGTTCGGTTGGAGATTGTCGAGGCGATGTATCGGCTGGGCGACGCCGACGCGCGCGACCAACTGGTGATGGGCACCGTGAGCGCCTACCCCGACGATCAGATCGTCAGCATTCTCGCCCTGGCGAGCACGCACGACGAACGCGTGGGCAAGAACCTGTTCGGCCAACTCGTGAGCGATTATCCGGAAGTCAGCCTCGCGGCCGCTCGCGGCCTGGGGGAACTCGGCTACGACGACGGCATGACGGTGGCGATTCGCGGCACCACATCGAAGGACCCGCGCCAGCGCTCGATGGCCGCCCTCGCGCTCGGCGACATCGGCCGAAGCGACGCGCAGCCGACGCTCAAGCCGCTGCTGAACGACCCGGACCAAAGCGTCCGCCTCGCCGCCGCAACGGCGATTCTGCAATTGAAGAACGGGTGAGTTATCCTCTTTGACCTGGCGGGTCCCGCTTTTCTTACCCCTCCCCCTTCGGGGGAGGCTGGGGCGGGGAGCGTCTAACGGCTGGCGATTGCGGCTTGACGCTCCCCGCCCCCACCTAACCTCCCCCGGTGGGGGAGGGATAAGAAGGTCACACCGCGCGTTCGATTGCGAAATCCGCCAGCGCCAGCAGCGCGGCCAGCGCGTCGTTCATCGGCAGGCCGTCGAGGCTTTGCTTCGCCCGTTCGACCAGGCGCAGCGCGCGGTCGCGGGCGTAGGTGATGGAATCGCTCGGTGCAACCAGCTTCTTCACTCGGTCGGCGGTACTCGGCTCATTCGCGGCTAGCAGGCTTCGGCAGAGCGCCTGGTGCTCTTCCGGGGCGTTGCGCAGGAAATGGATCAGCGGCAGCGTGAGCTTGCACTTCTCGACATCGATGCCGAGCGTCTTGCCGACACTTCGCACATCGCCGATCAGGTCCAGCACGTCGTCCTGGATCTGGAACGCGATACCGAGGCTCAGGCCGTACTTCTCGAATCGCTTGGCAGTGGCCTCGTCGGCGCCGGCCATTTGTGCGCCGAGGTAGCAGCTGGCGGCGATCAGGCTGGCAGTCTTGCGGCTGATGATGGTGAGGTAGATCTCCTCGTCCAGGTCCAGATTGCCGCGATTATGCAGTTGAAGCAGCTCGCCCTCGCATAATTGGTTGGTCGTCCTGGCGATCACGCGAGCGGCGTGCTGGCTACGGAGACGGCTGCAGAGATGGTAGCTATGGCTGATCAGGTAATCGCCCAGCATCACGGCCGCCTCGTTGCCGCGCAGTCGGTTGATCGTGGCGCCGTTTCGCCGCAGATCCGCCTCATCGAGCACGTCGTCGTGAACGAGCGTGGCCATGTGAACCATCTCGACGACGGCCGCAATCGTGGGGTGATGCGGTGTCAACTCGCCGGCGGCTTGGCCGCTGAGGAGGACGAGCAGGGGGCGCAGCATTTTACCGCGGAGCCGGCCGACATGGTCGACGAGGTCGTTTACGCACGACAGGTCGGAAATCAGCTCCTCCTTGAAGATCGCGTCCACCTCGGCCAACTGCGCCAGGACGCTTTCGCTGATATGCCGAAGATCCGTCGCCTGCATCGATGCTCCTTCTGCTTCCTTCGTCCGCTTAACGCGATCATAAGAAACCTGCGGCGGACAGACAGCCCCTTCAGGAGTTTTCGCAACTAATGAAACGGGCGGAAGCTCGCCGGCGCAACACTCCGTCGCACCGGGCCGGGTCGATTTGCGTTGAATCGGTCGCCGCCTTACAGTCGAAACCCCTTTTTCCGAAGGATTTCGCCATGCGATTCGGCGTTTGCACCAGTTCCGCCAAGGCCGCTGAAGCTGCCGCCGGCGGCTGGGATTTTGTCGAAGAGAACGTCCAGGGCTACCTACGCGGCCTGGAGCCGGAATGGTCCGCGCCCGCCAGGGCCGCCGTCCCCGTTCCTTCGGCCAACGCGATGGTGCCGGGGCAGCTCAAAATCACCGGGCCGGATGCCAAGCACGAACCGCTGCTCGAATACATGACGCGAGTCCTTACCCGTGCGAACGCGGCCGATCTTCGCACGATCGTCTTCGGGTCGGGCGCGGCCCGCAACGTTCCCGATGGCTGGGACCGCACCGCCGCCGTCTCGCAGATCGCGGCGTTCCTGAACGCGATCGCACCGGTGGCGCAGGCCAACAACGTCACCATCGTCATTGAGCCACTGAACCGTGGCGAGTGCAACATCATCAACACCGTTGCCGAGGCGATGACGTACGTTCGCAAGGTGAATCACCCGAACATCCAGTGCCTGGTCGACAGCTACCACCTGTGGCTGGAAGACGAGCCGCTGTCGAACCTGAAGGAAGCAATGCCGTGGATCAAGCACGTGCACCTGGCGGATAAAGACGGCCGGGTCGCGCCGGGCGAGAGCGGCAAATCGGATTACAAGCCGTTTTTCAACGTGCTGAAGCAGGGCAACTACGACGGCCTGATCAGCATCGAGTGCGGCGGGTTCGATTTCGCCACGAACGGACCCCGCGTGCAGAAGTACATCAAGGACACCTGGACGGCCGCATAAGAAAATCCCAAAGACCAAACTCCAAAGACCAATCCTGAGGTCATGGGCGTCTATTTGGTCTTTGGTATTTGGGCTTTGGTTTTTGGTTTTTGGAGTTCGAATTATGCTCATGAAATACCGCCTGTTCACCCCCGGCCCCACCAGCGTGCCGGAAGAAACCCTGATTCAGCTCGCCCGCCCGGTGCACCACCACCGCACGGCCGAGTTCCGCAAGACCTTTGCCGAATTGCAGACCCTGCTGCAATACGTCTTCCAGACCAAGCAGACCGTCTTCACCATCACCGGCAGCGGCACGGCGGCGTTCGAGTCGGCCTACACGAGCACGCTCAGCCCGGGCGCGAAGGTGCTGAACGTCACCAACGGCAAGTTCGCCGAGCGGTGGGCCAGCTACGGCAAGGCGTTCGGGATGGACGTGAAGGAGTTGAAGCTCCCGTACGGCCAGCACGCGACGGCCGAGCAGATCGATAACGAACTGAAGGCCGGCGGATTCGCCGCGGTCGTCCTGGTTCACAGCGAAACGTCTACCGCGACGGTTTGCGACCTCGAGGCGATCGCCAAGGTCGTTCGCAAGCACGGCGACGTGCTGCTGATCGTCGACGGCATCACCAGCATCGGCGCGCTGCCGTTCAAGTTCGATGAGTGGGGCGTCGATGTCGCCATCACCGGCAGCCAGAAGAGCCTGATGCTCCCGCCGGGCCTGGGCTACGTCTGCCTGAGCGAGCGGGCTGTCAAAGCCACCGCTACGGCCAAGACGCCGAACTTCTACTTCGACCTGAAGAAGTACCAGAAGAGCATCACCGACAGCGATACGCCCTTCACGCCGGCCAACACGCTGATCGAGGCGCAGCTGGTCAGCCTGAAGATGATCGAGAAGGAAACGATCGAGACGGTGTGGAAACGCACGGCCGCCAGCGCCGCGGCGTTCCGGGCGGGGATGAAGGCCCTGGGCTTCACCGTCTTCAGCCAGAGCCCGGCCGACAGCGTGACGGCGATCAACTACCCCGAAGGTGTCACCGACAAGGATTTCCGCAACACGCTCAAGAATAAGCACAACATCCACGTCGCCGGTGGGCAGGGGACGATGGAAGGGAAGCTGTTCCGGGTGAACCACATGGGCTACAGCGACGTCTACGACGTGCTGGCGGTGACCGCTGCGATCGAGCTGACGCTCAAGTCGCTTGGCCGGCCGGTGCAGATCGGCGCGGGCGTCTCCGCAGTTCAGCAGTCGCTCGCGACGGTGCTGTAGCGCTCGGCCCCACTTATTCCCAGAAAAAAATAAGAGACCCTGCCAAACCTTTGGCAGGGTCTTTTTGTCTACCGTCTGGGAGACGACAGTGAAAGTTTCACATCGCTCGTGGGCAGTGTCACATCGCTCGTGCCGGAAAATTGGCGAGGAAGGCAAACAAAAAAGCCGGGCCCGAAGGCCCGGCTTATTTTGAAGAGTCGGGGGGTGGGAAAGGAGGGGGGGACCTTTCCCGGGGACATCCCCCGACAAGCCGAACTTGCTGCTCCCGCAACCCGTTCGATGCGGTACAGATTATCCGCCCCAAAGAATAAATCAAGTCACTGAAATAACATTTTTGGGTTAGTCCTTATACATTAAGGGTTTGCACCCCGCTTCGTTTCAAACAAAAAGGGAGCGGAGTATTTTAAATTTAAGGGGTGCCCCTTAAAGAGCCGATCTGTATACTGTCACCGCAACGGTGAGGGCAAGCGGGTTAACCGGTTGTTAAACAACAAGTTTATAAATGAGGCGTGATCCCGACCACACGCCTTATATGGGGCCGGACACAGTGTCCGGCCCTTTTTCTTTTTTCCTGTGGCAATTTCTGTGGCGATCAGCCCTTTTGTTGCCAATCGAGTTCGACGCTGCCGGGGATGCCATGCACTTCGCGGGGGAAGACGTAATCTTTCCGCAGGGGGTGGCCGACCCAATCGTCGGCCATCAGGATTCGGCGTAAATCGGGATGGCCGGGGAAGTCGATGCCGAGCAGGTCGAACGCCTCGCGTTCCTGCCAGTCCGCCGCCGGCCATAGGTCGGCGACGCTCGCGAATGCCGGCTTGTCGCGCGGGGCGAAGGCTTTGACGGCAATGCGGTGGTTGTGAACCGTGCTCCAGAGGTCGACGACGATCGCCATCTTCCCGTCGGCCGCGTAATCGACGCCACCCAAGCAGGCCAGCCAGTCGAACGCCAGATCGGGAGCGGCTTTGGCGAATTCCGCCACGGCTCGCCAGTCGGACGCATCAATTTCAATGCGCGGGTGCTTGTCGGTCGTATGCTGCGCCAACACAGGCGAGCGGCAAGCGGTCGCGAGGCGTTCGATAACGGCAGCCGGTTGCAGAGCAGGCATCAAACCGCCAACGCCGGCGCACCGGCGGGTAGGGGCGAGGTTTCAGGCGACGCGACACTGACCGCCGGGCGACGAGCAACCGTCTGCCGGCTGATTTTGTCCTGCAGCCGCATGATCCCTTCCAGCAGCGCCTCGGGCCGCGGCGGGCAGCCGGGGACGTAAACATCGACCGGAATGATCAGATCCACGCCCTTCACGACGTTGTAGCCCCACTTGAAGTAGGGTCCGCCGCCCACGGTGCAGGCCCCCATGGCGATCACATATTTCGGCTCGGCCATCTGGTGGTACAGACGCTTTACCCGCTCGGCCATTTTATAGTTCACCGTGCCGGCGACGATCATCAGGTCCGCCTGGCGGGGCGTGGCGCGGAACGCGCCGGCGCCGAAACGGTCGATATCGAACCGGCTAGCGCCCACGGCCATCATTTCGATCGCGCAGCACGCCAGCCCGAACGTCATCGGCCAGATGCTGTTCTTGCGGCCCCAGTTCAGGGCGAAATCGAGGCTGGTGACAATCAGCCCCGGCTCAAATCGGTTCTCGATCCACGACATGTATAACCCACTATAGAGATCGCTGTAGCGGCGGCAAAGTCACCTTCGCAACAGTGTGGAAATTAGCTATAATGATTAGGTCACTTCGGTTAGAGAAGATTGGCCCGGCGGGGAAAAAGGAGCAAAGCATGTCAGCCGTCGGCATCGAGGGAGCAGGCGAAGCGATCACAGATTCGTCAGCCAAATCATGCTGTATCTGCGGCCTGGATCTCTCGCGCGTCGAGCGCCGCAAGGACCAGGATGGCCGCTACTGGTGTGCCCATTGCGCTACCCTCGATTCACGGCAAAAGGCAGCCGGCGCTAAAGACATTTGCCCCGACTGTGGTGCCATCGCGCCCCTTGTCGATGACCAGGAAGACAAGGTCTGCGGCGACTGCAAAAAGATCCGCGATCAGGAACGCGTCGATTTCGAGCAACGCCGCCAGGATGTCACCGACGATCTCGAACTCGCCCGCTGGCGGCGCATCAAGCTGCTTTCTATCGGCGCAACGGTGCTGGGCATCCTGGCGGTCGTCCGTTTCGTCTTTCTCTACCGCGGCGGCGGCGGCACGTTCGCGGTCGAAAACTGGCTGAACTTCAGCGGATTTGGCCTCCTGGTGATCTGGGCCGCCGTTCTTCGGATCCGGATCTCGATCGACAAGAAACTCCGGCTGCGCGCTTACGATCGCCAAATCGAACAAGTCACCAACGCGATCCTGGCCCTGAGCGAAGATAAGCAAGCGCAGAACGTCGTCGAGCGCACCGAGCCGCTCCGCAAGCACATCCAGCGCGCCATCCGCCGGCTGGAGGCGGCCGCCGGCAAGGAAAACCGCGACGGCGATCAGCTGCTCAACCATTTCGCCCGCCGGCACAATGTCGAGCCGATTGTTGAATACCTCAAAGTGCTGCGCCCCAATAAGCACGACGAGGTGGCCCGCAACCGGGAGATCGAAACCATCGCCTACCTCGCCGGCGACTGGCAAAACGCCTTGCAGGCGATTAACGCCGTGCTGCTGCTGGTGAAGGATGATCTGGACGCCCTGTCTCGCCAGGCATTGGTCTACTTCATCACCGGCAAAACCGACGAGGCCAAGCGCAACTTCGCCCGCGTCATCGCGATCGCTCGGCAGAAGAACGACCAGCTCGAACTCGCCAACGCCTATAGCAACCTGGCCATGCTGCACCAGATGCTGGAGGAGATCGACGACGCCGAAAAGCGGCACACGCAGGCGCTGGTCATCTATCGCAAGATGGAGGACATGGACGACCGCATCGCCGACACCTACGCCAACCTGGGCTTCATCTTCACCAAGCGCGGCGAGAAAAAGGATGCCGAGCACATGTTCCAGAAGGCGCTGGAGCTGAATCAGAAACTACACCGCGTGGAAGGCCTGGCCCTGTGCAACGGCGTGCTGGGGCTGATGACTTACCAGAACGAGGAGGGCGATTTGAAGCAGGCCGAGCGCATGCTGCACAAGGCCGTCAGCCTGAACGACCAGATCGGCCGGTTCGGCGCGGTCGCCGCGGCGTACGGCAATATTGGGCTGGTTAAGGCGAAGCGCAAAGACCTGAAGAGCGCCCGCAAGTACCTTCTGCAGGCCCTGGGCATCTACCAACGCCTGAACCGCCAAAAAATGGTGGTGAAGGTGCAGGGGATGCTGACGCAGATCTCCAAGGCCGCGGCGTAGCACATTCTTGTCCCTTCCCCTCCGAGAATTATGCCCGTAGCTGCGACGCCCGCGTCGCCTCTTCTGGTTCTCATAGTATTTGAGATCGTTTTAAGGCCTCAGAGAAAGGGCGACGCTGGCGTCGCAGCTACAGGGCTTTATCAACGCTCGTGCATAATCCTCCCCGGAGGAGGGGTAAGAAAGAGCGTCATCGCGACGGCTCGCCCTAAAATCCTGCCAATGCAACCGAATCCGCTGCTGATCGCCGATGCCTGGGTCGAAACCGGCCAAACGAGCGATGTTCTGAACCCATGGAACGGCCAACTCGTCGGCCGGGTGTGTGTCGCCGACCGCGCCTTGCTTGATCGCGCGATCGCCGCGGCGGCGGGCGTTTTTTACCGCCGGAAGATCCAGGCCCCCGATGAGCGTGCAGCGGTATTGAACCGCGTCGCCGCCGGCTTGCAGGCGCAGCGCGAAGCCTTTGCGCAGACGGTCGTCGCCGAGGCCGGCAAACCGGTCTCGATGGCGCGAGCGGAAGTCGATCGCGCGGTCATCACCTTCACCGCCGCCGCCGACGAGGCCCGGCGGATGGCCGGGGAAACACTCGATGCCGCCGCCTTCGCGCCCGGGCGAGGGCACGTCGCAGTCGTCCGGCGGTTTCCGGTGGGCGTCGTCTACGGCATGACGCCGTTCAATTTCCCACTCAATCTGGTGGCCCACAAGCTCGCTCCGGCGCTCGCGTGCGGGGCGCCGATCATCCTCAAGCCTTCACCGCGCACGCCGCTCAGTACGTTGAAGCTTGCGGCCCTGGTGAAAGACTGCGGCGCGCTGCCTGGCGAAGTCAGCGTGGTGAATTGCCCCAACGATCTGGCGACGTACCTGATCAACGACCCGCGCGTTCGCGCCGTCAGTTTCACGGGGAGCGCGGCCGTGGGGGACACGATCAAGAAGCTGGCCGTCGGCAAAAAGCTAACGCTCGAACTCGGCGGCAACGCGGCCGTCATCGTCGATGATTACCCCGACCTGAAGCAGGCTGCCGCCGCCATTACCGCGGGTGCGTTCGGATACGCCGGGCAATCGTGCATCAGCGTTCAACGCGTGCTGATTCAGATGGATCAGTACGAGACGATGCGTGAACTGCTGGTGGAGCAGGCCCGGGCCGTCCTCACAGGCGATCCATCGGATGAAGCGACGATCAACGGCCCGATGATCGACCGGGCCGCGCAGCAGCGCGTGTTGTCCAGCATCGAATCGGCAGTTGCCGCGGGCGCTAAAGTTCTGATCGGCGGCGGGGCGGTCCGCGGAAGTGACGCCCCGTGCGTGATGCCGGCGATTCTGGAAGACGTGCCGCCCGATCACCCGCTCTGGGCCGAGGAAGCGTTCGGCCCCGTGATGGTTTTGAAAGACTACAACGAATTCATCGACGCCCTGAGCTGGGCCAACCTTTCCCGGTACGGCCTGCAGGCGGGCGTCTATACCCGTAATCTCGATCAGATGACGCAAGCTTTCGATATGCTCGAGGTGGGCGGCGTGATGATCAACCAGCCGCCTACGTTCCGGCTCGACAACCTGCCCTACGGCGGCGTCAAAGACAGCGGCGTCGGCCGCGAGGGCCCCCGCTGGGCGATCGAGGAGATGACCGAGCCGCGGGTGATGATTCTGCGGCAATGAGCCCAATTTACCGCCGACAGGGCGCTTCGGCGGCGGTAGCATATCTGGACCCGGGGCGACTGGCCGGCGGCGAAGTCAGGCCCTCTCCGTGTCCTGTAGCTGCGACGGCTGCGTCGCCTCTTCAGGTTCTCTCGATATTTACAATATTTACAATCGTCTGACCGCAATGAGGAAAAAGCGACGCAGCTACGGGGCGTTATGGACGCTTGTGCATCATCCGCACAGCGCGGGGGGGCAGAAGGTCTTTGATAATCAAAGTCTGCTCACGCCGGGGCAACGCCCCGGATCCGGGGCGTTGCCCCGGCGTGGAAGGAGGGCGGCGCAGCGCACACCCTGTTCTGAAAAAACAAACCCAATTTCCGGCCGAACTCGTGGCCCGGCCATTGGTTGCGAACTGGCTTCGGTGCCGAACCTAGCTCCCGGCCACCGCTCAACCCGTTTACCGAAGCCGATTTTTCGATTACATTCCCTCGCCCGACCCGCCGTGGTCGGCATTTTGCTGGGCCGACGTTGGCCCGGCTCTAAAAGGCGAGGTGGGACGCACAAACTGCTCCTGCCGCAAGTCAAAAGGATTGTCTCATGCCATTGGCACACGAAATCACCCCCGGTCTCCGCAGCAAGGGCAAGCAGCGCAAAGGGCGCGGCGAGTCGAGTGGTCGCGGTAAGACCAGCGGCCGCGGTAACAAGGGTTCTAAGGCCCGTAACGGCAAGTACATCCGCCGTGGTTACGAAGGCGGTCAGACCGAAATCTTCCGTCGCTTCCCCAAGCGCGGCTTCAACAACGTCAACTTCGAGAGCAAGTTCTACGTCGTCAACGTCGGCGAGCTGAACAAGTTCGACGACGGCGCCACCATCGACCAGACCGTCCTTGTCGACGCCGGCCTGGTGCCGGATGACAAGCTGCCGCTGAAGATCCTCGGCACCGGCGAGTTGAAGAAGAAGCTCACCATCACCGCCAAGTGGTACAGCAAGACGGCCCACGAGCAGATCACCAAGCTCGGCGGTACGGCGAACAATCTGGAAGGCGCCGCCTTCGAGTTCCCGAAAGAAAAGCCGGTCTTCGTGAAGCGCGAAAAGACCAAAGCTGCTGAGTAAGAACATATGGGGCTTGGGGCTTGGGGCTTAGGGCTTGGTCGGAAGAAGAAATGTCTTCCGGTCATCCTCTTCTCACCAAGCCCCAAGCCCTAAGCCCCAAGCCCCAGGCTCCCCATGTTCAAATCGTTCATCAACGTGTTCCGCGTTCCGGAATTGCGGAACAAGGTCCTGTTCACGCTGTTCATGCTGGCGATTTTCCGCATTGGCCACGCCATTCCGATTCCGGGCGTCGACCAGACGGCGATGGCCCAGATGGCGGCTAAGCAGTCGAGCGACCAGAACTCGGCCGCGGCTCGTCTGGCGGCCTACGTCTCGCTGTTCAGCGGCGGCAACCTCAGTCACAGCACGCTGTTCGGACTGGGCGTGATGCCGTACATCTCGGCGTCGATCATTTTCCAGCTGCTGACGACCGTCGTGCCGACGCTGGAAAAGATGAGCAAGGAAGGCGAGGCCGGGCGGCGTCAGATCCAGGAATGGACGCGCTATTCGACCGTGCCGATCGCGGCGCTGCAGTCGGCGTTCTGGCTGAAGTCGCTCGGCGGTAACCTGATCCAGAGCACCTGGAACGGCCCGATGTTCTGGGTCACCGGGGTACTCGCGCTCACGGCCGGCTGTATCTTCCTGATGTGGATCGGCGAGCAGATCGACGAATACGGCCTTGGCCAAGGCGTTTCGATCATCATCATGGCGGGCATCGTCTGCCGCATGCCGAACGCGATTCAGCTGCTTTGGTCGCAGCTCGATTTCAAGGGCGGCGTCGGTGGGGCCGATGCGGTGGGGCCGGGCAAGCTGTTGACGGTCATTATCCTGTTCATCTTCGTCATCGCGACGTCGATTCTCATCACCCAGGCCCAGCGTCGCATCCCGATTATGCAGGCCAAGCACACCCGCGGCCGTCGCGTGTACGGCGGGCAGAAGCAGTACCTTCCGCTCCGCGTCAACATCGGCGGCGTGATGCCGGTCATCTTCGCCCAGTCGCTGATGCTGTTCCCGGGCGTCATCCTGGGCTACCTCGGCAGCTGGATCTCGGCCGAGAACGCCACGGGTCCGTTCGCCCGCACGATCAGCTTCCTCAACCAGCAGTTCGGCTACGGCCAGTTCCTTTACGTCATCACCGAGATCGTGATGATCTACTTCTTCGCCTTCTTCTGGACGACCGTTCAGTTCAAGCCGAAGGAAATCGCCACCAATCTGCGCGACTACGGCAGCTTCATCCCGGGCCTGCGCCCCGGTAAGCGCACCGCTGATTACCTCGAGAAGGTGATGATGCGGGTGACGTACGTGGGCGCCGCGTTCCTGTGCCTGATCGCCGTCGTGCCGACGGTGGTGACGCGCTCGATGAACATCAACCCGGCTATCGCCGCCTTCCTGGGTGGCACGGGCCTGCTGATCGTCGTCAGCGTGGTGCTGGACATGGTGCAGCGGATCGAAACCAACCTGCTGACCCGCAACTACGCCGGATTCCTCGGCGCTGAGGGCGGGAAGCGGATCAAGGGCAGCTAATACGAGAATGACCAATGTCAAATGACCAATGACCAATGAGAAGACGCCTCTTCCATTGGTCATTGGTTATTAGTCATTGGGATTTGAACAGCCATGCCGATCATCATCAAAAGCCGCCGCGAGATTGAGTTGATGCGCAAGGCCGGGCACGTCGCCGCGCAGGTGCTGGCGGAGATGAAGGCCGCCGTGAAGCCCGGCATCACGACGGCCGAGCTGGACGACATCGCCGCCGCGGCGCTGCGCCGGCTGGGCGGCGTCGGGATGTCGAAGAACTACCCCACCTACAAGCCCGGCGAAGGTTACCCGGCCGAGACGTGCATCAGCGTGAACGAGGAAATCGTCCACGGCATCCCCGGGCCGCGAAAGCTGAAGGAGGGCGACGTCGTCACCCTCGACGTCACGCCGATGGTCGACGGCTACATCGCCGACACCGCCATCACGGTCCCCGTCGGTCACGTTCGGCCGGACGTTCAGAAGCTACTCGACGTGACGAAGGACTCGCTCGATTTGGCCATCAGCCTGATCAAGCCGGGCAAGCTGTGGAGCGAAATCGCCCGCCTCGTGCAGCACAAGATCGAATCGGCGGGTTTCAACGTCGTCCGCGAATTCGTCGGCCACGGCGTCGGCAAGAAAATGCACGAAGACCCGAAGGTGCCAAACTTCGTTACCGCCGAGCAGCTGCGCAGCGATTTCAAGCTCCGCGCCGGCATGACGTTGGCGGTCGAGCCGATGGTGGTGATGGGCGACCGCGAAGTGCTGCAGTTGGAAGACGCCTGGACGATCATCAGCGCCGACCGCAGCACCGCCGCCCACTTCGAGCACACGATTGCCGTGACCGAAAACGGCGTCGACGTGCTGACCGACGGCCGCAGCGCTTGGGGGGCTTAGTCCTGTAAAAAGGGGTAAGCCCTTAGCGATACGGCGGCGGCGCTTCGGGCGCGTGAAGATATATTCACGGAGCGTATGCTTTCGCTCGACGTAACGCTTTACTGCATCGCCGCGGCATTTCAGCTCGCCGCGATGATCTTCGCGTTGCGGATGATGCGCATTGTGGACGACCGCCGCCCCTGGGTGGTGCTGGTCGCCGCGCTGCTGATGATGTTTGCGATGCGGATCGTGGCGATTGTCGTTCCGCTGCACTACCGCGCACACATCAACCCGCTGGTCGCGCCGCCCGTCTCGCTGCTGATCCTGATCGCGATGTTCTCGCTGCGCAAGATCGCCGAAGCCGAGCACGCCAGCCGCATGGCGGCCGCGAAAAGCGCGATCGAGCGCGACGAGAGCGATCGGCGCTACCGAGCGCTGGTCGAACTGAATCCCGACGCACTATTCGTCAACGTCGACGGCCGAATCGTCTACGCCAACGCCGCCGCGGGGCGATTGTTCCGGGCGGGTAGCGCGGCGGAGCTCGTCGGCAAGCGGCCCCTCGATCTGGTGTCGCCGGAATCGCTCGCCCTGGTCGAATCGCGCATCGGCCAGCTCAGCATGCCCGGGGCGGTTCTCGAACCGGTCGAGCAGCGCTGGAAACGGTTCGACGGCACGACGGTCGACGTCGAATCCGTCGCCGCCGAAGTCAGCTGGCAGGGGGGCCAGGGCGTCCAGATCATCCTGCGCGACATTACCGTGCGCAAGCTCGAAGACCGCGAGCGCGCCTCGCTGCTCGCCAGCGAGCGGGCCGCCCGCAGCATTGCCGAGCATGCCAACCGGATGAAGGACGAGTTCCTGGCCACGCTCAGCCACGAGCTGCGTACTCCGCTGAACGCGATCCTGGGCTGGGCGAACATTCTTCGCCAGAACGGCGGTTCGCAGACCGACCTCGAGCAGGGGCTGGACGTCATCGAGCGCAACGCCCGCATCCAGACCAAGCTGATCGAAGACCTGCTCGACATGAGCCGCATCGTCGCCGGCAAGCTGCGGCTCGAAGTGCAGCAGACGATGCCGATCGGCTTCGTCGAGCAGGCCCTGCAGACCATCGGGCCCACCGCCGAGGCGAAGGGGATCACCATCACCCAGGCCCTCGACGTCAAGGCCGGCCCGATCTATGGCGATCCGCAACGCCTGCAGCAGGTGGTGTGGAACCTGCTCACCAACGCCATCAAGTTCACGCCCCGCGGCGGCACGGTGCATGTCACGCTGTCGCGCGTCGAAACGAACGTCGAAATCTCCGTCACCGATTCC
>Ga0070658_10000604_pt1 | contig 31091 bp, 25 predicted proteins | sample KBSC13metaG_FD_64664 | JGI IMG/M metagenome (GOLD analysis project Ga0070658, IMG submission 64664) | Corn rhizosphere microbial communities from Kellogg Biological Station, Michigan, USA - KBS C1-3 metaG | ecosystem: Host-associated > Plants > Roots > Rhizosphere > Soil ... | reverse complement strand
TACGCGGTTTTGATATCGGAGGGCGTCAGGCCGCCGCCGGGGCCGGAGCCGGTCTGATGGGGCACTGCTTGCGGTACGACGCCCTGCGCCGCTGCCGGCGGCACAAAAGCCTTTTCCCGAAAGTGGGTCTGCCAGACAGCGGCGGTATCCAGGCCGACCACTGCTGCGAGACGCCCTGCCATCTGTACGGGGATCTGCGGCTCATTGCTGGGGGCGCGGAAGAGGCGTCCGCTCTTGGCCTGATACTGATGCAGCTGCACGCCGAACGCATTCTCGACGGCCTGCGCCGTGCCGACCACATCCACCACCGTGCGATTCGGGTGGGTGCCGGTCACCGTCAACCCTCGCGATTGCGCGAAACCGACTATAACATTATAGTCGGTTTCGGTGGGGGAGAACTGCTGAGCGAACTGAGTCGGAGTCAAATACTTTCCGTACATGAGGTCGCCGGGAGTGTAGAGCCGATGCAGCAGCGCGGCGAGTTGATCCTGATTGCGCAACGGCAACACAAGCGCGAGAGAGACCGGCGCTTGCGCGGCGACACGGTTGAGACGCTGGGCAGAATCGAGGACGGGAGGCAGGTGCCCCTGGAGAGAGACGGACTGAGCGACAACGGCCGAAGCCGGAATGGCGAGCGTACAGGCAAATAGGGCCAGGCGCACGCCGCGATATACAGACGTGAGAAACATAGAAACTCCCTTCGAACATGAGTAGCTGTCCCTGAAATAGTGGGACAATAAGGGGCCCTGCGTGAGAGCATTCCGTACTGCTGACCTGCCTGGGCACGAGGTCGTTTACGGTCGATTCATTGTAGAGGGAAGCACCACAGCCATTATACAGCCCATATTCGAGAAGCGCAAATATTTTTTGATCGGATAAGTGGGTATTGAGGTGGAAGGAGGCGGAAGGGGCGTTGGAGCCTTGTTTCACCAGGCTCCAACGCGTTACATTACAGAGATCAGAGCGTCTGTTCGGAGAACTTTTCGCCGTCGTGAGAGAAGAGGATCGGTTTATCGTCCTTGATCGTTTGCAGATGGACGGGGCGCTTCCAGAGAAAGTGGATGTTTTTGAGAGTGCGCCCGGTGTAGTCCGGGTCCAGGGGCTTGCCGTCGTAGGCATGGGTGAGCAGCAGCTCGCCGCGCCGGTGGTAGTCCGCATCATCGACATAGATCATGGGGATGCCGAAGTTGGTCATGCTGTCGAGGAGCGTGTCACGGACGCGTCGCCAGTCGGTGTCCTGCACCACCCACATCTTCTCCCCATTCACCTCCTGCAGTCGGTAGGTGTACATATCTAGCCGATCGACCAGCCCCTGCGTGACGTATTTGCGCAGCAGGGTGGCGTCGCACTCATCGGTGCGGACCTCGAACAGCTTCTTCATGCCTTCCCCGATGGGGCGCTTCAGTTTCTCGTCACGCCAGTCGCTCTCCGGGAAGTCCGGATCAACCTCCCCGTTCCAGCGTCGTTCGATGTCCCGCAGGATGTTGTAGCCGACATAGTAGGGGTTGATCGACATAGGCGATCCCGGCGACAGCACGGAGGAGTGCAGCTTGCGGAACTCCAGATGCTCTTCCGGCGTCAGCGGCAGATCCGTCATGATTCTCTCATGCCATAGGGACGCCCAGCCTTCGTTGATGATCTTGGTGCGCATCTGGGGGATGAAGTAGATCATCTCTTCGCGGATCATGTTGAGGATGTCGCGCTGCCATTTTTCCAGTTCCGGGGCATGGTCGCGGAGGAAGCCGATCAGGTCCTTATCCGGTTCCGGGGGAAACTTGCGGGGCGCGGGTTTCTCCGGGCCGGTGTCGGTCTGCATGACATCCCAGAGGTCGTCGTACTCGGTGCTGGGCGTTTTCGGGCGGCGGCGATCGCTCTCGTGCTCCTCCGGGGATTTGCGCCGGAACGAGGTCGTCAGTCCCGTGTCGAAATGCTCCTCGATAGAGAGGACCGCATCCAGGAACTCCTCGACGGCCAGGGGGCCGAACTCCTCCTCGTATTTGCGGATCCGGTTGCCGTGCAGCCGGACCTTCTCGATCATACGGCGGTCGGTATGCTCGAAATAGACATTGTTCTTGAAGAAGTCGTTGTGGCCCAGGACATGGGCCACGACGAACTTATGCGACAGCATGGAGTTGCTGTCCATGAGAAACGCCTGACACGGATCGGTGTTGAAGACGATCTCATAGATCTTCGACATCCCGTACTCGTAGCTGGTCTTCTGGCGGTGATAGTCGCGCCCGAAGGTCCAGTGGGAGAAGCGGGCAGGAAGGCTATAAGAGCCGAGTTCGTAGATGATGTGGTCGGGCACGACTTCGAAATGCGTGGGATAGGTGTCCAGGCCGTACTCCGCCGCCTTCTCCGTGATGATCTCGATCCATTTTTCCAGTTCCGCATGTTCGCTTCGGTTCATGGTCTTGCCTCAAATCCTGCCTATCCTGAGATATGCGTATATGTTGGCTTAAAAGCGCCGGATTCGCACATCGGCGAACACCTCGTTGCGGACGGCGTTGGCGCGTCCCGACGGCGCGTAGTCCATCGCGGTCTTGCCCAGCAGATCGTGTACTCTGGCGCTGGCGCCGTGCTGTACCAGCGCCCTGCCAGTGCTCAGATGGTCGTTGCTGATCGCCAGCATCAGCGGCGTCACACCGTACTGATCGCAATAGTTCGCATCGGCTCCGTGGTTGAGCAGGAACAGCACGGCGGCATCGTGTCCGGTGAGGGCCGCCTGCATCAGGGCGTCCGAAAAGATCTCTGGGCTGCCCTTTGCGCCCCCGTCCAGCAGCGCCTGCAGGTTCCCCACGAGGCCGCGATAGGCGGCATTCCTCAGGGGAGTGCGGCCTTTGACGGAGATATTGGGATCTGCACCATGCTGCAGCAGGACTTTGACGCCCTCGGAAGGCTCGTTTTCACTGGCGTAGAGCAGCGCGGTCCAGCCCTGGAGATCCTGCTTCTGGATGTCGGCTCCATGTCGCAGTAGCAGTTCCATGGCGCTCTGGCGCAGAAGGCCGGGTTCAATGGTGGTGTTGCGTTTGTACCGTTCCCGCAGGATACCACGGGCGATCCGCATCAGCGGCGTCAGACCGAGCCGATCCGCCACGTTGACATCGGCCCCGTGGAACAGTAACGCCTCGAGCAGGTCGGTGTCGGCGTTGTCACAGGCCATCAGCAGAGGGGTCTCTCCGGCGTGATCCTTGTGCCCCGCGTCCGCTCCGTGTGCCAGCAAGCAGGCCGTCACGGCGGGATTGCGGTCGGTTTTGATCGCGTAGAGCAATGCGGTCGAACCGGTTCTATCCTGAGCATCGATATGCGCGCCTGCCGCTATCAACAGGTTGACCACTGCCAGGTTGCCCTCCCGCGCGGCGGTCAGCAGAGGCGTACGCAATCCACGATCGGTCTCATTCGGATCTGCCCCTGCCTTCAGAAGCCGTTCCACCTCCGCCACATTGTTCTGAGTGGCCGCGGCGAACAGGGGAGTCTCCTGCAGTGCGAGCGTCGCCCGAAGCTGGTCGGCGGTCTCCGATGCGCGCTTCTGGTGATCCGCTGCCCGCAGCATAAGCCCAAGACCGACGTAGATGCCGACAAGCAGGCATACAAAGGGGAACAGTTTACGCCGCATGAAGAACCTTTCCTGGCCTCATCGAACCTCCTAATGCCTCTCCACAGGACTTCTTGTACTTCGCGGTGTGCGCGATGGACGGAAGTCCTTCGCCAGGCCGCTTCGCGGCGAGTGACCACCTCCGTGGTCACGGTCTCTGCGGTACACGACATGTCCTGTGGAGTGACACCAGGAATGGGGCGTCACTTGGACATCGTTGCTACTTCCGGATGCTTGCTGAAGAACTTGCGCAACGCGGGCCAGACATCTTCCCGATTGTTGATCTTGACCAGGCAGACCCGCGGCTCCGCGGCAAAGGCGGCCTCGAACGCCTGCCCGAGCGGCGCAAACTGCGGGGACTGGCTCCAGAGATCGTTGGCGATCTCCCCGTACCCCACCTGGTTACAGATCGTCGTCATCTTTTTCACGAGTTCGACGCACTCCGTATCTCCCCAGTTGTATCCGTCGGAGAAGAGAAACGGATAGATGTTCCATTCGCGCGGATTGTAGCGTTTGTCGATGATGTGCAGCGCCAGTTTGTAGGCTTCGCTCATCTTCGTGCCGCCGGAGTCGCCCAGGCCGAAGAAGGCGTGTTCGTCCACCTCTTTGGCCGTGGTGTGACAGGTGATGAAGACGATCTCCGCGCTTGTGTACTTCTTCTTGAGGAAGCGCAGCATCCAGAAGTAGAACGAGCGGCAGATATAGGCTTCGAACTCACCCATCGAGCCGGAGACATCGCGCATAGCGAAGATGACGGCGTTGCGCTGCGGCTCCGTGACGTCTTCCCAGGTCTTGTAGCGGCGGTCTTCGTTGCGGATCGTCCAGCCCGGCTTGCCTTCGCGCGCGTTGCGTTTGTAGGCCTCCATCAGGGTGCGCTTGCGATCCAGGTTGCCCGTGATCCCGCGCTTGCTGATGGAGTTGAACTCGGCCTTTTCGGAGAGGATCTGCTTGATGCCGCGCTCTTCCAGATTCGGTAGATGCAGGTCTTCGAAGACAAGTGCGGTCAGCTCCTCGATCGTCAATTCCGCCTCGTAGAAGTCGACGCCCGGCTCCTCGCCCGCCTGTTTGCCCGCTCCTTCCCCCTCTTCCTGAGGGCCGCGTGCGATGACATCGCCCGGTTTGCTGCCTCCGCCGCCCTGCCCGACGCGCTCACGCTCGCCGTTGTCGAAGCGGATCCTCGGCAGTTCCAGACCACGCACGGGGATCTTGACGATCTTGCCGTTTTCGGACGTGATGATGTCCTGCTGGCTGATGATATCGCCTAAGTTCTTCTTGATGACCTCCTTCACCTTCTCATTGTGGCGCTGCCGGTCGCGCTCTGCGCGCCGGTGCAGGTCCCAAGCATCGTTACTCAAAGAGTGATTCGGCATGAAAACTCACCTCATTGCCGGGTCTGCCCGGCGCAGATCAACGGACCTGCCCGGCATCCGCACCAGGATCTTGCAGTGCGGAACGCCCGGGCTATCCGGTAAGATCAGCGGTTCAGAAGGGTGCCGACGTAGCGCAGGAGTTCGTTGGCGGACTCCGGCGTATAGCCCTGTTCGCGGCACATCCGATCCACAACCTCGTTCACCTTCTTCAACTGTTCGGCATCCGGCGTCTTGGTGCTGGTCGTGATCTTGACGACGTCCTTGAGGTCGGTGAAGAGTTTCTTCTCGATGGCCTCTTTCAGCCGCTCATCGGACGCGACGCCGAATGCCTGCCCGCGCCGCATCAGGCTGGCGACCGAGCGCAGGATGCCCTCGCGGAACTCGCGCTTGGAGTTCTCGGTGACCCCGATCTGCTCCTCGATGGAGCGCATCAGCCGCTCGTCCGGATCGACGTCTTCTCCGGTGATGGGATGCTTCACCTTCTCCCGGTTGCAGAACGCCTCGACGTTATCGACATAGTTGTCGAGCAGGGTTTTGACCGACTCCTCGTAGGAGTAGACGAAGGCGCGCTGCACCTCTTTCTTGGCGGCATCGTCGAACTCTTTGCGAACCTCGTCGATGAAGCCGAGCAGACGTCGGCGCTCTTCGTCGTTGTTGGTATACTCCGCGATGCCGTCGCGCAGGGAGCGCAGCACATCGATGGGCGTCACATAGGTCTTGCCGCCTTTGACGAGCGCGGAGGAGATCCGGTTGATGATGAAGCGGGGCGAGACGCCGTTCATGCCCTCATCCGAATACTCTTCGCGCAGCTCTTTGACATTGCGCTGATCCAGATCCCCGACCTGTTTCTCGCCGTCGTACAGTTTCATCTTGCTGGTGAGGCTGATGCCCGCCTTGCGCGGCGGCTTCAGGCGCGTCAGGATGGCGAACATCGAGGCGACCTTCAGGCTATAGGGGGCGATATGGATGCTGGCCAGGTTGAGGCTGTTGCCTGCGTCCTGGACATCGCTCTGCCCGATCAGTTTCTCGTAGATGCGCACCTCTTCGCTCACCCGCAGGTTGTACGGCACTTTGACCACGAAGATGCGGTCGATCATCGCCTCGTTCTCTTTGCTGGAGAAGTAGGAGTTGTACTCGTACTCGTTGGTGTGCGCGATGACGGCGACGTCGCAGTAGATCAGGGCGAAGCGGCTGGCCTTGATGGTCTGCTCTCCGGCGACGGTGTTGAGTTCGTAGAGGAACCGCTTCTCCGCCTTCAGCATCTCGATGAACTCCATGACGCCGCGGTTGGCGATATTGAGTTCTCCATCGAAGTTATAGGCGCGCGGATCGGACTCCTGCCCGAACTCCGTCAGGGCCTGGATATTGACGCTGCCGGTGAGTTCCGCAACATCCTGGCTCTTGGGGTCGGCCGGTTTGAAGGTGCCGATGCCGATGCGGGTCTTCTCCGAGAACAGGATACGGTGGACCGGAACGTTCTCCACGTTGCCTTCCCACTCGTGCTCCAGCCGGTAGCGGCAGACGGGGCAGAGGTCGCCCTCTATATAGACTCCGGTCTGCTGACGATACTCCCCGCGCAGCTCTTCCGGGATCAGGTGGAGCGGCTCCTCATGCATGGGGCAGCCTTTGATGGCGTAGACCGCTCCGGCATCCTCTTTGCTGTAGTTCTGGAAGCCGCGTTTGAGCAGCGTGACCAGGGTGGACTTTCCTCCGCCGACCGGCCCGACCAGCATCAGAATGCGTTTGCGAATATCGAGTCGGCGCGAGGCCGGATTGAGATACTCCTCGACCAGTTGCTGCAGTGTGCGCTCCAGGCCGTAGAGCTCCTCCTCGAAGAATTTGTAGCGGTGGGCGTGGGTCTCGGGGGCCTCCTCGACGCCTGCCGCCATGATCATATTGTAGACGCGCGCGTGCGCCAGGTCGGCGATATGGGGATTTTTCGCGACCAGTTCGAGATACTCCGCGAAGGTTCCTTCCCACGAAAGCGCGCGTTCCTGACTGCGCTGCTCTTCTACTTGCTTTAGAAATGCTAATGTATTCATGCCACCCATTTTAATCTTGAACCTCCCGCGTGTCCGACTTACAAAACAGGAAAGGTCTCCCGGCTGGTGCTCTCACACGCACCAGAAACCGGTCGAGGCCAACGGGGTATCCGCCGGATCTTCGTCCGGCGGCCTGCAAACTATGTCTACCACTTCTCCATACGTAAAGAACGACGTGTTAATCTCCATGTGACGTTCACCAAAGCACGTCCGTCCGGGAGGCTCTTCTTTCTCTCGTTCGACTGCAAAACCACCTTGACAGTTCCCCCGGTGTTTGGTATAATACCTCCGTTCCCGGTTGCGCCGTGATAGCTCAGTTGGTAGAGCAGTGGACTGAAAATCCACGTGTCCTTGGTTCAAGTCCGAGTCGCGGCATTCCTTTCGTTGTGAGTAGTTTAAGCACCCGATTTACCTCTGAGAGCAGGAGTTTAAGTATGTGCTTGAACTCCGGCCATAAAGTCACTTTTTAAGCCGACCAGAATGCATTTCCGCATTCTGGTCGGCTTGCTGTTTGGTCTTCGCACCGTCTAACTATCTGCCGGGAGGACTCGGACAGCAGGTAGAGAACAAACCACCATGAACAAACGGAGCGTCAAACGTGCTGTGCTGTTCACCGGAGTCGTAGAATCTTTCTGGAACGGCGGACGCCCGAATCCCATATACCGTGCCCCCAGTACCCCGTAGGTTCAGCCTTATCGATCTCTTCCAGATCTTTGAAGCTTCTTTTGACGAAGGAGATCAACTCCATCGGGTTGAACGGTTTGGTCAGATAGCAGTCTACACCGCTCTGCCAGCCACGGAAAACGTCCGCATCCTGGGCTTTCGCCGTCAGCATGATCACGGGCAGTTCGCGGGTCACCGGGTTCTTACGAAGGTTCTGAAGCACCTCGAAGCCGTCTATGTCCGGCAGCATGATGTCCAGAACTACCAGATCCGGGTTCTCCGCATCCACCTTCTCCAGCGCGTCTTTCCCATCGACAGCAGTGACGACTTCGTACCCGGCACGCTCCAGATTGACCTGGACAAGTTGCAAGATATGCGGCTCATCGTCTACCACCAATATTTTCCTATCCATCGGTCATCTTCTCCGGTGGGTTTGTTTTCGTCTCTCACCTCACCCCTCTGAAACGCCCGCATTGCCACTTCTGCGCCCAAACCTGATTCCCAATTCTTTAGAGGTTGTTCTCTATCCTTCCCTGCCTGTGAAGGATTCAGGCAGGCAAGAGAGAACAAACTACCATGAACAAACGCCGCCGCTATCGCGCTGTCCTTCTCCTGGGAACCGTGTGCCTGCTGATCGTGGGCGCTTGCGGGTTGTGGCTACGATCACAACAGCAGGATTCCCTCAATCGCCAGTTAATTGCGGCCCTCGTGACGAATGACACGAAACAAGCACTCGTTCTTGTCAATGCGGGAGCCGACCCGAACACGCCTTATACCCCAGCACCGTCTTTCTCGTTCCAGCAAATGTGCGACTACTTGTTTCACCGCACCGCACTGCCCACCAATCGTACTCCAAGCGCTTTTCTCATCGCGTGCGGAGCCTATTGGAGTACCTTCCGGCCCGATGCGGCGTGGCACCGCCCTGATGACCCGCACCTGGTGCTGGTGATGCTTCAGCACGGGGCAAACGCCAACACGAAGGATGCGGCCGGATACACACCACTGTTGTGGGCGGTCAGCTATAACTACCGCCAAACGGCAGGGGTATTGATCGACCATGGGGCAAACGTTAACGCGAAGGCGAACGATGGCAGGACGCCACTTTTGGCGGCGTGCGAATTCTGCTCTCGGGAGACGGTTCGTCTGCTGCTTGATCATCGTGCAGACGCTAATGTGCGGGATAACCACGGGACTTCTGTGTTATTCTTTGCGGTTTTCGAGCACATTTTTGCGTCGGGTAGAACCAACGGAACGCTGACCGACGATAACATGCTGGAACTTCTAGCGCATGGGGCCGACCCGAACCTCGCTGACGACAGCGGACGTACCGCCCTTCAGTTTGCCGAACATCATTACCGGCCTGACCTCGTAGCCCTCTTGAAACAGGCAGGAGCGAAGAAGTAAGGCCGATCTGCATTCAGAGGCGTTGGAGATACTGGAGGACTGATGGACGCAAAAGACCCTGCACCACTCTCGGGGTGCTGGTTAAATTACCTTCGCGCCGTGGAGGCCGCAGAGCGTCCCACCGCTGGCCCCGTCGCACTCAAAGAAGTGAAGCGGCTGCCAGACTTAGATGCATACGGACTCTCGCGAACGATCCGAGGGCTTTGGGAGTGCGGTTTTATCGTGCTTGAAGGCGATACAGTTGCGTTGACGGCCAAGGGACGGAACGAACTCACCCGCTCATCCAATTGGCAAGGCGGCATCAATACAGGCGTCAAGCGTGCAGCAGAGGAGCAGCAGACCATGAGCGAGAAACCAGGGAAGCGGTTGGTGAGCAAAGGGAAGTATGTGTGGGTGATAAGCACAAGGACAGCTTTGGGATCGATGTCTCCGCTCTGTTACATCGTTGGGGGAATAACGCTTCTCGTCGTAGTGGCGATGCTGTGGTTTGGAGTAAGAAGCGACGTGGTTTTATCCGGTCTGGGATTGCCGTTATGTCTCCTTTCAACGGTTCTGCTGGTTGTAGCATACAACCTGTCTAAGACGAAAAAGCGCATTGATTCGGTTACTCCCATTACACGGAGCACAATCGGCCTAATACCTGCGAAAGAAATCCTCGTCCGCCCCTCCGACCAATAGGCCGAACTTCTCCGGGCCGCACCGCAGGGCAGCGAGACGGCACCGGAGAAACTGTTGGGGGCCATGCTCAAGAGCACCGATGATGAGGATTGATGAGAGGTTCAGCAGATCGCTTGATTTGACTGTTTTAGCTAAATCGCGTATAATGACTGTGAGATTGCCGCATCCAACACTTACAATGAACAACCCGACAAAACGACAAGCCAACAAGACAAACACGACAACGCAAACATGACAAGACAAACATTAACACGTCAAACACTGCAAACTACAAGTCAACAAGTACACGTCAAACACTACAAGATTAAAAAAGGATGGCAATATGATCGCAACCGCAACGGAAGTCAAAAACCGGTTCGGGGAGTTCATGGATAAGGCACAGCGGGAGCCGGTGACGGTCGAAAAGACCGGACGGCGCTACGCGGTGCTGGTGAGCTATGACGAGTACGAGCGACTGCTGGCGATTGAGGACGCCCACTGGGGCGCAAGAGCGGCGGAAGCAGAGAAGTCTGGTTTCGTTGGTACTGAAGAGGCCCTGAAACTCCTGAATACCCCATAGCGCCAACGTCCGTAGGACTTCTGGCCCACCCGGAGAATCGGAATGAAGAGGCTGGACATCACAAAGGACGCCCACGGTTTCCTCAAGGATATGCAGGTCAAGCAGTTCAGGCAGGTGGGCCATAAGGTTCTTTCCCTGCTTGCCGACCCCAAGCCCAATGACGCGGCGCCGCTCAAAGGGTATGACTACTGGAGGGCCGATGTGGGAGAATATCGGATCGTATACAGGTTTGACGACGATACGGTATATGTCGTCCTCATCGCAAAGCGCAACGACGACGAAGTGTACAAGAAACTCGGCCAGAAATAGGCAGTTTCGTGTCAGCGCCTCCCGCAGCAGCGAGGAGGCACATCCCAACCAGGACTATCCATCATGCACACCGACCGCTATACCAAGGTCATCCTCACTGTCATCGCATCTGGCCTGATCGCCAATCTCCTTGTCCCCTTATTGAAACCAACTCCGGCCATCGCCCAGGGGACAGGCAAGAAGTGGACTAATGTCCAAGTGGCACATGTTTCCATTGGCGAGGAGAAGAAATGGCTTCAGCAGGGATATGAGCCGTTCGCTGCGGGGGAGGGTTGGGTGTATTTCCGAAAATAGTCAATGCAAGGTGACCAGGGCAAAGGACACCGGCGATCCGTCCCATCGCCGTTCTCGTAACGGATAGAGAACGCCCACTTCGCTGAGGTATGTCAGCCTGCGAAACACGCATCAGTTCCGTGGTTTTTGGCTGAAGAGATGGTAGGCTCCGGCGAAGAGAAAGAGGGTCAGAGTTCGCTGGATACGAATGGCCCAAACGTCTGCGTCCTCGGCTTGCACCGTGCGAACCAAAAGCCAGGCCCATGTGCCCCCTGACACCACCATTACCAGGAGAGCCAGGAGACGCACTGCGGGACTGGGCGGGCGGGCGAGGTTACGAGGACGGCCCATGTAGGTTGCCGCTAACACGAGCACGACGACGATACACATTCCGACGAGCCAGAGTTTATCTGACAGCGGCAACGGCGTCGGCGACATGGCAAAAGTCAAGATCGTGCTGACGAATGTCAGGATAACGCCGAACCAGACGATGATTAGATTCTTCAAAGAATGCCTCCGATGTGGACACCCAAGCGCTCTGCCGAGAGCCTCCCCGGTCGATGAGGATTTATCGACTTTCGCCCTTCAAAAGAGCCGCCTGCATTTCATGAGTCTGCCGCCTTCTTGAGAGGCCGGTCCTCGAACGCGATGCCCAATTCCAGCGCCAGTTCTGCCCTTCACTCTGCCCTCTGCGGAATTGTACCCTATTCCCCGACTGGCTCCGAGGCTGCTTGTGGGAAGGCCTGACCTGACGAGAAATACGGTCACCGTCCGGATCATTTCGTTGACATCCAGTCGAGGCGTGCGATCTGAATGCCTTTCAGGCTTGGCAGCAGGGCGGCGATGTAGTATTTGCCCTGGGTTTTGAAGATCTCGGGAGCGGCGCAGGGCAGGGTGCAGAGGAAATGGTCTTTGTCGTTATCTACGCCGAAGTCGAGCGGGTCGTGGGAGAAATAGACGCTGCACCTTGCCTTCTGCCCGTAGATCTGGTTGCGGAAGAGATAGAACTGTCCCGGTTTCAACTCGACGACGAAGGGACATTCGGACGAGTAGGGGCCGTCGCCGGACTGGCCTCCTCTGGCGACGATGCGCGCCTCGCTCCAGGTAGTCAGATCGCGTGAGGTGCGGCAGTACACCGCGCCTTTGCCTGCGGGATGGGCCGTGAAATAGCAGTGCCAGAGATCACCGATGCGCAGAACCATCGGGTCGCGGGCGTTGTTTCCTCCGGTCTGGATCGGTGCGGGACTGTTCGGATCGCGCTCCGCCCTTTCGTCGAACATACCGGTCTGGCCGCCGGGCAGAATACGCCGCTCGAACCGCTTGCCGTCTTTGCTGGTGGCGGAGCAGATGTGGACCCAGTCGCCGTAGAACATCCAGTACCGGCCGGCATTGCGAAAGACATAGGGCGCTTGCAGGCCGCCCTGGGTCTCCCCGAGAGTGGGATCGGCCTGCATGGCGATGCCCATCGGCTTCCAATCTCGGTCGGTGAGTTTTGCGCCCTCCCAGTGGTAGAAGAGTCGGGTTTTGCCCGGCTCTTTTGTCGTTCGGATACAGGACCATAGCTGCCAGGTGCCATCCGCCGCTTGCCATATGCCGAAGTCCACCGGCTGCTGTTGCGGGCTGGTCAGTTCGCCGAGATCGGGATCACCTGCAACCGGCCACCACTCACCGACGATACGGGGTTGTTTGGGCATGTCAAGAACTCCTCTCGTATGGGGGATCGGTTCGGGCCGCAGACTGCCTTCCGGATCGACCGAGGCGGTCGCCATAGGCACAGCGTTTACGGCGAAAACCGTAAGGATGATGAACGCAAACAGAGGTTTCAGTTTCATGGTGGGATCGGTTCCTCCTGCTATCTCAACGAATTTCGAGCCCCGATGATGTCATACTTTGTAATAGAGTAGCGTGCAGACAGGCACTCGTGGGTATACTATAGATGTAGGCATGTGAACATATCGTTGCACGCGTGCCCGAGAAGCGGCCCTGCTGTCGCGTTGGGAGTCCGTATGGTGGCCGTGTCGGATCGCCGTTGAAGAGAAGTCTGTTGTATAGGATGTTGGCGCCGGTAGCCCGCGCGCATGCTTGGAAAGGCGGACTTGTATAGCGATGGATGGTGCTCCTCTTTCGTCTCCGGATTTAGATTCTGCCGATGGGATTGACGACTCGCTTGCATCGGAAGCCCGCGTTTATATCGTTCGCGAGGCCGATACCGAACTCTACGAGAGCCTTCTTTCGGGGGAGTACTGCTATGTCCTCTCAAGTCCTCGAACGGGAAAGTCCTCTCTCGCACTGCACGCCTGTACGCGCCTTCAGAAGCAGGGCGTACGCACGGTCTTTCTGGACCTGGCTCAGATCGGTTCAGCTGCCGACACAGCGGAGCAGTGGTATCTTGCGCTGGTCACCGCGGCGGGCACAGATCTGGGGATGCAGGCAGAGTTTCTCGCCTACTGGCAGGAGCACCCGGAGTTTACCGCGCGGCAGCGCTTTTTCGGAGCCTTGCTTCAGCCTATCCGCGACCCCGTACCCGCTCCCCTCGTTATTTTCCTCGATTCGATCGAGGCTGTCCGCGCGCTCTCCTTCTCCACCGAAGCCTTCTTTACCGCCATCGGCAAATGTTATCTCGCCAGAGCTGAGGAGCAGGCGCTCCGTAGCCTCACATTCTGCCTGCTGGGCGATGTACGCCCCGGCGATCTGATCCCCGATTCACCCGCTTCTCCGTTTCACTTCGGCAAAAGCATAGAAATCTACGATGATCTCCCTGCGGAAGTGATCGCCCCTCCTCCCACCCAGGCACCCGCACACCACCGACAGTCCTTTCTTAGCCGCCACATTCTGTTGTTTGGCCTCCTGCTGGTGGCGGTCAGCCTGGCGGGAGTAGCTATTCGTTATAGGAACCGACATCCGGCCTACGCCGACAGAAGGCCGACATCGGGTTCCCACGAACGGCTCGGTCCGAAGAAGGGGAGTGCCCTCACGGCACGGTACGTGGAGGACATGGGACTCATCCAGCGCAACTGGCAGGACAATCGCCTCGCGCCGATTCGCACGGCGCTGGCCGCGGAGCGCGCGAACGGTCGGGACACCTTCGAGTGGGGTTACTGGAATCGGCTCTGCCATCTGGATCTGCTCACACTCAGTGGGCATACCGGCGGAGTCTGGTCGGTCGCGTTCTCTCCGGACGGCAAGCGTATCGTCACCGGCGGTTGGGACCAGACGGCCAAAGTATGGGATGCCGCCACCGGCAAAGAGCTTTTTACCCTCAGTGGGCATACCGCGGCGGTGCACGCGGTCGCCGTCTCTCCGGACGGCAAGCGGATCGCCACCGGCAGCCTCGACGGCAGCGCGAAGATCTGGGATGCGGAGACCGGGGCGGCGATCACGACACTCAAAGCCCACTCCGGCCCGGTCAATGCGGTCGCCTTCTCGGCGGACAGTCAGCGGCTCGGAACCGCCGGACAGGACAATCTGGCGAAGATCTGGGACGTCGGATCCGGGACATCCCTGCTGACGCTCAGCGGACATGTGTGGTACGTCAATGCGCTCGCCTTCTCTCCGGATGGGACGCGCCTCGTCACCGGAAGCTCGGACCGAACCGCAAAAGTGTGGGACGCCGGCACCGGCAGAACGCTCCTGACTCTGAAAGGCCACCAGGGCACCCTCGATTCGGTCGCCTTCTCCCCGGATGGCGCCCGCATCCTGACCGGCAGCCACGATCACACGGCGAAGCTCTGGGATGCGCGGACAGGCAGAGAGCAGCGCACGCTGGGAGGCCACTCGGTCTCTGTCTACGCTGCTGCCTTCTCTCCGGACGGGACGCGGATCGTGACGACCGGCGCGGCCAACTCGGCCAAAGTGTGGGATGCGACGAACGGGCAGGAGTTTTTCAATCTCAACGGCCATGCGGGCTATCTCACCTCCGCCGTCTTCTCTGCGGACGGGACGAAACTGCTCACGGGAAGCAAAGACGGCACGGCGAAGGTGTGGGATGCCCGGGCGCGTGACGCCGTCCTGACCCTCAAAGGGCACACGAACCCGGTTGTGTCGATGGCGGTCTCTGCGGACGGTCAGCGCCTCGTCACCGGGGGCAGGGATCATACCGCGCGGCTCTGGTATCTGCCGATCGGGGAGAATCTGATCACGCTCAATGCGCAGACGACCGCTCCCGCTCCGGTCTGCCTCTCTCCGGACGGAATGCGGATCGTGACCGGCAGCAAAGACAACTCGGCGGTCGTCTGGGATGCGGTGAGCGGCAGCCGGGTGCTGGCGCTGCTCGGGCACACCGGCAAGGTCTGGTCGGTCGCTATCTCGGCGGATGGGAAACGTATCGCCACCGGAAGCGCCGACAGAACCACGAAGATCTGGGACGCGCAGACCGGGAAAGAGATTCTGACGCTAACAGGACATACCGACAAGGTCGTCGCTGTCGCCTTCTCGCACAAAGGGCGCTTTCTGCTGACCGGCAGTCTGGATAAGTCGGCGAAGATCTGGAACCTGGAGACCGGCAAAGAGTTCCGCACGCTGGCCGGCCATACGGGCGGAGTGCTTGCCGTCGCCTTCTCGCAGGACTCGGCGCACGTCGTGACCGGCAGCGGAGACAAGACGGCGAAGGTCTGGGATGCCGTGAGCGGAACCGAGGCGTTGACCCTCACAGGACATCAGAACGCTGTCGCCGCGGTCACCTTCTCTCCGGACGGCAGGCGCATTCTGACGGGAAGTTGGGACCGTACGGCAAGGCTTTGGGAGGCCGAGACGGGGCAGGAGGTGCTCACCCTCACGGGCCATGAGAGCAGCGTCACCGCGGCCCTCTTCTCGCCCGACGGCAAACACATCCTCACCGGAAGCGCCGACAGAACCGTGAAGATCTGGTACTCCGACAACACCGACATTCCCCCCTCCTGGCACAACGGCGTGACCCCTTGATTCGTTTTGGCGTGTCTCACGACTCCTGGAGGGCATAGTCCAGCATCTCCTCCATCGTCCTGCCGCCGCCGCGATCCCACGCGGCTCGGAAGGAGGATTCGCCCAGGGCGGCGCGGGTCTCTTCGACTTTTGTCGCGTAGGTGTGAGCGTTGGTGTGGGCGCCGGGCCGACCGGTGGCCGTTCGCAGGGCAACGGCGGATCCCCAGAGCTGCGCGGCGCGTTCCCAGGAGGCTTCGGCGTGGGCGATCTCGGCAAGGCACTCTAAAGCCGAGGCGGTATCCTTCTTGCTGCCGACATCTTTCAGCAGCACAAGGCCGGCGGAGCAGTGGGCGAAAGCCTCCTCCGTGTTGCCCTCCCCGAGCGCTACCCAGGCCAGACTGCACAGGGTGAATGTCTCCCACGTCTTGTTGCCGGTCTCCCGGTTCAGGCGCAACGCCTCTTCGCCCACACGGCGCGCAGAGACCAGATCGCCCTGGTCGAAGTAGAGCCAGCTCAGCACCTGGAGCGTCCCTGCGGAGCCTGTGATGTCGCGTGCCTGCCGGTTCAGCTCCAGGCACTCTTCGAACATCCTGCGAGCGCCTTCGATATCGCCGCGTGCGCGCAGGACACTGGCCAGATTGTGCATCGCCCTGCACGTTTTGGAGCGGTCTCCCAACTGCTGCCAGATAGTCATGCTCTCCTCGCATGCCTCCTGTGCGCGTGCATACTCCTTCGCACCGATAAGCGCCGCCGCCATCGCGTTCAGTCCGTTGGCCAGATTGAAGGGCGAACCGACCTCACGCAGGATATCCAGGCTCTCCTCCATCCATGCCCGTCCCTGCGCGTGATCGCCCTGATAGAACGCCATCCAGAAAGCGGTCTGGAGGGTGTTGGCGCGGCCTTCCGAGCGCGTCTCCGTGCCGGGGTGCGCGATAAGAGCCAGGCAGATCCCCAGTCCCTCCGCCAGAGCGCCGCGCGATTCCCAGTAGTGGTGCATCGCCGCAGGAAATCGCAGACCCAACTCGATAGGGCCGTTCGGAGCCAGGCAGAAGGCCATTGCAGCCCGGAGGTTGTCACGCTCTGCGTCCAAACGTGGGAGAAGTCCGACCTGGCCCGTGCTCGCGACCTGCGCTTCCGACGCCTCGGCGAGCCGCAGATAGTGGTCGCAGTGGCGCTTGCGCACTTCGAACGCCTGCCCGCTGGACTCCAGCCTTTCGCTGCTGAACTCCAGAATGGTCTGGAGCAGGGAGTACCGTATCTCCTCCTCCTTCTGCTCGGTAACGACCAGGGAACGCTCCTGAAGCTCCATCAGGAGTTCCAGGGCCGCGGGGCCGTACAGGTCTTCGACGGCTTCCAGAGTCCATCCACCGCGAAAGACGGAGAGCCGGATCAGAAAGTCCTGCTGCTGCGGGGTGAGCAGACTATAACTCCACTCGATGGTGGCGCGCAGGCTCTGGTGGCGCAGAGGCAGGTCGCGACGGCGTGAGACCAGGATGTCGAGCTGACGTTCCAGGCGTTCGAGCATTTTCGCCGGTGTCAGCGTCTTGGCCCAGGCCGCCGCCATCTCGATCGCCAGCGGGATTCCTTCCAGTCGGCGGCAGAGGGCCGCCACTGCCGCCGCATTGCTCTGTGTCAGGGCAAAGTCGGGTTTGGCCAGAATGGCGCGGTCGGTATAGAGCGCGATACCGGCGTAAGCGGAGATGCGGGCAGGCTCCTCGGAGAGATCATCGGGCAGCGTCAGCGGCGGCACCGGGAACTCCTGTTCTCCGCCGAGCCGCAGCGGCTGCCGGGAGGTGATGAGGCAGATCAGCGAGGGCGCGCGCTCCAGAAGATGCCGCACCGCTTCCGGGCCGATGAGAGCTGCGGAATCGAGGGGCGCAGGCTGCTGCAGCAGCATATGCTCGAAGTTGTCCAGGAGGATCAGGCCGGGACCCCTCGCCAGTTCGTTCTCGATCGCCTGAAGCGGGTCTTCCTGCGTATCCGCGGAAGCCAGTTTCATCGCGCTCAGGATCGCCCGGACAATATGTTCCGGTCCCGGCAGACCGGCAAGATCCACGAACCAGACACGCCCGCCGAAGGCAGGCGCGGCCCGCCGTCCAGCCTCGACAGCGAGGCGCGTCTTGCCGGCGCCTCCCGGCCCGGTGAGCGTGATCAGGCGCGCCCCACCCGAGTTCGAATCCGGTTGCAGCAGGCTCTCCAGGCGAGTGATCTCCTGCTCACGACCGAAAAAACGCGTCAGTTGCAGGGGAAGCAGTGGGGTCGGAAGGGCAGGGCGGACATCGGGAATCGGTGGAATCGGAGTTGCCTGGGAAATCTTCGACTCGGAGGGGGATACCGTGTGCACACTGCCTGAATCGGGGTGTGCGGCGGCTTCGAACGCGCGGGGATCCTGGCGCAGGCGCTCCGCGAGCCGCTTTGTCTCCGGGGCAGGAGTCGCGCCCATCGTCTCCTGCAGCAGCGCTTCGAACTGCCGATAGACTTCCAGCGCCGTGCCCGAACGTCCCAACGCCGCATAGGCGCGCATCTGTACGCGGCGCGGCGCTTCGCGATAGGGGTCTGCCCGTTCGACCCGCATCGCGACGTCGAGCGCTGCCTGCCACTCTTCGATCTGCTCCAGCGCGGCGCACCACTGATCCAGACCGTCCGCGTAGCGCTCCGCACAGCGTTCCTGCAGATCCAGCGCCCACTCCTCATAGCGGCCGGGCAGAGGTTCACTGCGATAGAGCGCGATGGCGGAGGAGAGCAGGCGCGCCCGATGGACCGGATCGCGCTCCGCGGCAACGGCGTCGAGCAGGCGATCGAACGCGTCGAGGTCCGTCGTGACGCAGGCAGGATTGAGGCGAACGGTGTGCCGATCCGACAGGAGGACATCCTGCGCGGGCAGGCCGATGGCTTCGAACTGACGGCGCAGAGTGGTCAGCGCGGTGGTCAGGTTCTGACGGCCCGCTTCCGGGTCAAGATCCGGCCAGAACAGGTCGGCGATGCGTTCACGAGGATGGACCTGGTTCAGAAAGAGGGCCAGATAGGCGGCCAACCCTGCGGATTTCTGGGTGCGAAACCGGGAGATGACGCGGTCGCCATGCACCACGCGCAGCTCCCCCAATAGTTCGATACGGCAGCCGATCGTTTCCACAACTCTCTCCTGGAAGAGTGACGCTTCCTTATTATCCCGCACATCCTGGAGGATGCGCCACTCTCAAACATGAAAATCCCATCGAATCCCGTCCGAGGAAAGAATGAGGGATTTTAACGAATGTTCACCGGAAGAAGGGAAGCAGAACCTTAAAGCGAGCTATTCCACTTCGGGAACGGAGAAGACTTCGCGGAGATAGCGGATGAAGTTCTCGCTGCGGCACATAGTCTTGCCGGGACTATCGGAGAGCTTTGCCACCGGCTGTCCCTGGCAGCGGGTCATCTTCATGACGATCTGCAGGGCAGGTTCGTCCCAATCGTTGGTCAGATGCGTGCCGACGCCGAACTGAACGCGGATACGGTTCCGGAAATACGCGTGCAGTTCGAAGCACCGATCGATGGTGAGGCCGTCCGAAAAGACGGCGGCCTTGGTCATCGGGTCGATCCCCAGTCCCTGATAGTGCGCGATCAGCTTATCGCCCCAAACGAACGGATCGCCGCTGTCGTGGCGGCATCCCTCGAAGAGCATCGCGAAATAGCGGTCGAAATCGCGCAGAAACGCATCCATTCCGACCACATCCGAGAGCGCGATGCCCAGGCTTCCGCGATACTCGTCGGCCCAGGCCTGCAGCGCGAACTTCTGGAACTCGTGCAGGGGAGCCATCGCCTGGCACGCCTGAAGATATTCGTGCGCCATCGTTCCATAGACCTTGAGCTGAAACTGTTTCGCCAGCGCCACATTGCTGGTTCCGATCACGAACTGCGGGGCGCGCTCCAGAAACTGCTGCAACACATGCCGCTGCCAGAAGCGGCTATAACGACGGCGGGTGCCGAATTCGATGATCTTGAACGGCTCGGTCGTCACGGCAGCCAGACGGTCGAGCTTGGCGTCCAGACGCTCCTGCCCGCCAGTCGGAATCTGGGCCGAGCGTGTGCGGAAATAGACCTCGTTGACAATGGCCAGCAGGGGAACTTCGAACAGGATCGTCTGGAACCAGTTGCCGGCCACGCGGATCGCCAGTTGGCCCTCTTCTTCGAAGAGCTGAACGGCCTCGCGCGGCAGCGTCAGTCGCTCCAGACTGTCGATGAAACGCGGATTCAGATAGTAGATGGTCCGCAGGAACGCCAGCTCCTCAGCGCTGAACCGCAGAGCGCAGAGGGCGTCGATCTCCGCCTCGATCTGCTGTTGAAACGGACGCAGATCCACTCCCCGGCTGCGGCATTTGAACGCGTACTCCACATCCACAAACGGAAACCGATGCGCCACGACCTGCATCATGGTGAGCTTATAGAGATCCGTATCCAGCAAACTTTCGATGATCATAAGTTCATACCAGGAGACTCCTTGCCCACGAGGGCTGCCTCCTGTATCCTTTCAAAAACGATTTTCTTAGGGCGCTTCTGTTTTGCGCGCCCGTTCGTTTCAATCCGGATCTGGCTCTTGACGAACCGACTTCGCCGCGGGTATAAAGGAGGCGGCGCATGGCCCGCGCCTCCCCCCTCCGCCGGGAAAGTACATGCCGTGCAGGGCCTCCCCATCCATCAAACCCAAGGATCGAGCGATCGCATAAGGAGGGATTGCGAGGTAAGCTCGAACCAGGAGGTTTGCATGAAACTCTCTGCCCCTATCTATGTTCTCAAACAACAGGCCAGAGTCCTGTCTCGCCAAGAAGGTATTCCACTGCATCAGGCGTTGGATCGGATCGCGAACCAGGAGGGGTTCGCCGCGTGGAGCCTGCTCGCCGCGAAGGTGGCGCCGACACGGAAGAGCCCCGTCTCTACTCTCCTGGCGCAGTTACGCGCGGGAGATCTGGTCCTGCTGGGCTCGCGTCGTGGGCAGGGCAAAACCCTGCTCAGCATCGAGCTGGCCATCCGAAGGATGCGGCAGGGCGATCAGGCGGCGTTCTTCACGTTAGACTTCACTGCGGCAGAGGTCGCGAACTGTTTCAAGGCGCTGGGCGAAGATCCGGAGGAGTTTTCGGACAGGTTTCTGGTGGACGCGTCGGACCAGATCTGTGCGGACTACATCCTCTCCAAACTTGCTTCTGCGCCTGCGAATACGCTTGTGGTGATCGACTACCTTCAGCTGCTGGATCAGAAGCGTGAGAATCCCGATCTGATGCATCAGGTGCATCAGCTCAGGAGTTTCGCCCGCGAGCGTCAACTGATCATCCTCTGCCTCTCTCAGATCGATCGAAGGTACGATTCCACGGATCGGCCTTGCCCCGGTATCGACGACGTACGCTTGCCGAATCCTCTGGATCTCAGCCTCTTCGACAAGACCTGCTTCCTCCACCAGGACACGATGCAGATCGCCTCCTCGGCATAACATCCCAAAACCGATTCCGGCGGATCTGTTTGGGATGGGTTTGGGATAGCTGTGTATGCTGTGTGCAAGGGGCTGCTCGATGACCCACTGAAAGCGCTCACACCAGCGCCCCTTGCCGCTTAACTATCGAAGCCAGTATCCATCCCGAGGAGAATATCACGATGCCTATTATGACGACCGAAGCGCCTCGCCTTTCCGATACGCGAATCCCCACCGAAGTTCAGTTGGAAAAAGCCGCCAGACTGATCGGTGCCGAACTGCCTGCGCCGTCTGGCCGATCGACGTCTTGGGAAGAGAGCGAAATGCTCGACGCAGGCGAGGCGATGACCGGCGCGAACCGCACCGTGATCATGGCCCAGGAGGTCGGGTTCTGCTTCGGCGTCAAACGGGCGATCGATCTGACGCGGCAGGCGCTGGCGGAGAGCGACAACGTCTTTATCGTGGGCGACCTGATCCACAACAAACATGTCACCGACAAACTGGCAGGCGAAGGGTTGCGCAAAGCAGAGGACTTCGCAACGGAGCAGAGCGGAACCACGATGGTGATCCGTGCCCATGGGATGCCGAAGGCCAGGATGCAGGCGGCCAGGGAGCAGGGCTTGAAGATCGTGGACGCCACCTGCCCGATCGTGCTGCGCACCCAGGAAGCGGCGCAGTCTCTGGAGGCACGCGGCTATCAGGTGGTCATCATTGGCGACCGCCATCATGCTGAGGTGATCGGGATCGTTGGAGCGTTGGAGACGCCTGCTCTGGTGATCGGCAATGTGCAGGAGTTGCGGGAGGCGAGAGCCAGCTACGAACTCAAGCGCAAAGTCGGCGTGGTGTTCCAGACGACGCTGGCGCTCGAACTCTATCGGGAGATCGTAACCGAACTGCCTCTGCTCTGTAAAGAGACCAACATCATCAACACCACCTGCCGACCCGTGCAGAAGCGACAGGAGGATGCGCTGGAGATCGCCAAAAGAGTAGACCTGATGCTCATCGTCGGCGGCAAAGCCAGCCACAACACCCAGGGCCTGGCAGCCCTCTGCCGTACCGTCAACCCCAACACCCTCCACGTCCAGAACGCCGAAGAACTCGACTACCACACCTACAAAGACTGCAAAGTCGTCGGTATTGCCTCCGGCCTGTCCGCCCCGGAAGAGCTGGTGGAGGCGGTGCGCGCAAAGGTTTTGTCAAACTGATTGCCTTTGTCGGCAGTAGGCAAGGACCAAGGGAACAGTTAGCGTGGTGACGGCGGTGCTCGGTGTCAGGAGCGCAGAAGCAGGACCGCATCGAGGGTGTCGGCTGGACTGATGGATTCGACGGAACAGGTAGCCGGCCCCTCTTCAACATTCGGGTCTTCCGCGAACGTCCGCCCGGCGTTTGCCACAATGTTTATAACGTCATCGATACTGACCGCTACATCCAGTTTCAGCACCAACTGAAGCGCGTAGGTTCTTGCCCGAATCCCGAGCGTTTTGCACTCCACGGCGGCAAGATCTTGCGAAATCTTCACGCTGAGATGTTCCTGCGCTTCTTCCTTCAAAGTCTCCAGCAACGGCCACTCTTCGAAACGGAAACCGAGGTATATCTCGTGGATAAAGCAGTCTTCGAGATCAGCGCCGATTTCGTCCATGAAATCCTTTTGCTCTTCATGTGACTCGTTCCTGTCATCTTCGTCTTCGAACATATCTCCGTCCCTCTTCCTATGGTTTCAAATTGACCGTCGAACTGTTAGGCGACATATTTCGAAACTCTGTCGAGCCAGGTTCATTATACCTTGACGCAGATACACGAGAAAGGGGAGATGCAATTGAACTTGTGCCAGGGGAACGCGTCTATCCTCCTGATGATGCTCACCGAAAGCGAGGCAGCCGACAGAAACGGTCGGCAGTCTCTGTGACCTTTGCGGCGCGTTGGGTGTCTCATTCCCTATGTACAGGCGGTCGAGAGAGTGGGCCGGAGATTTACAAGGGGCAGCGGGTCGAGCGGACGCTGCGCCAGGCAACACAAGTGGAGGGATCATGAACGGTCAGAATAAGGCGATGCGAAATCCGGATGCAGCGTGCGGGAATGTGCAGAGCGCTACTTCCCGCCGAGATTTTCTTTCCCGCACGGGAATGGGACTCGGCGTGCTGGCGCTGGAGGCGATTCTGCAGGAGACCGCGCCGCTTCGTGCGAGCGCGGCGAGCATCAATCCGCTGGCAGCGCATGCCGCTCCTCTGCCCTCGAAGGCGAAAGCGGTCATCCATATCTTTGCGGGCGGAGCGCCCAGTCATGTCGATACCTTCGATCCCAAACCCGTGCTGGAGAAGTATCGGGATCAGAGCCTGCCTGGCTCGTCGGGCGTCGCCTTTCCCTCCCCCTTCAAGTTCGAGAAGCATGGCAAGAGCGGCCTGGAGATCAGCGAACTCTTCCCGACCCTCGGCGGTGTGGCAGACGATATGTGTGTGATCCGCTCCCTCTTCACCGATGTCCCCGCGCACGGCCCCGCCTCCAAGATGATGAACACCGGTTCTCTCGTGCTCAGCAAGCCCAGCCTGGGCTCCTGGGTGCTCTACGGCCTGGGGACCGAGAACCTGAACCTGCCCGGCTTCGTGGCGCTTGGCGGCAGCGCGGACTACCGACAGGCCGCCTTCCTGCCCAGCCTCTTCCAGGGGTCCCGCGCCGATTTCGCGCGGAACAAGCCGGTCAACAAAGTGCTTCTCAACCTCAACAACGAGTTCAAGAACAGCCCGGATGTGCAGCAGCTTCAGCTTTCGCTGGCCCATAAGATGGACGAGATGCAGATGCAGGGCGTTCAGCATGACGAGCAGCTTGAAGCCCGGATCCAGTCGTTCGAACTGGCCTTCCACATGCAGGCCGCCGCCACCGACGCCTTCGACATCACCAAAGAGACCGCGGCGGTTCAGGAGCGCTACGGCAAGACTGAACTCGGGGCGAAACTGCTCTGCGCCCGCCGTCTGGTGGAGCGCGGCGTCCGCTTCGTGCAGATCGATGCAGGCGGATGGGACCACCACACCAACCTCCAGCAGTCGATCCAGCGCACCTCCACCGCTATCGATCAACCGGCGGGCGCGCTGATCGCGGACCTGAAGGAGCGCGGTCTGCTCGACTCGACTTTGATCATCTGGGGCGGCGAGTTCGGACGCACGCCCACCACGGCGGGCCGGGTGGATCAGAACTCCGGGCGAGACCACCACGCCGGCTGCTTCAGCATCTGGATGGCGGGCGGCGGCACCAAGGGCGGCACCGCGTATGGCGCGACCGATGAGGTCGGCATGACGGTCGCCGAGAACGGCGTCCATGTCCACGACCTGCACGCCACGGTCCTGCGTCTGCTGGGCTTCGATCATACCAAACTGACCTACCGTTACAATGGCCGGGACTTCCGTCTGACCGACAACTACGGCAAGATCGTCGATGGAGTGATCGCATGAGGACCGCTATGAACACTCGCTGGACGTTGGTCTGCGCGCTTCTCCTTGCGCCCCTCGGAGGACGGGCAGGGGCGCAACAGGTGGCCGATAAGACTGGAACCGCGTTCTTCGAGAAGAATATTCGGCCGCTGCTCACGGCACGCTGCTACTCCTGCCATAACGCCTCTGCCGGAGTCACGCGCGGCGGGCTGGCCCTCGATACGAAAGAGGGCTGGAGCGTCGGCGGCAACCATGGCGCTGCCATCGTGCCGGGCAAGCCTGAGAAGAGCCTGTTGCTTAAGGCAGTAAGCTATACCGACTCCAATCTGCAGATGCCGCCGGGCAAGCAGCTCTCCGCCGATCAGATCGCCCTGCTGAAGACGTGGATCGAGAACGGCGCGGACGATCCCCGCCTGCCGACCGGTCCGGGCGGTAAGCCCAAACTCTCCGGCCTCACCCAGAAAGCGCGCGATCACTGGGCCTTCCAGCCGATCAAAAAGGTGGCGGTGCCAACGGTTACAATCAAGAACAGAGCCTGGGTGAAGAATCCCATCGATGCGTTTATCCTGGCGAAGCTGGAATCGAAGAATATGAAACCCGCTCCGCCTGCCGCGCGGGAGACGCTGATCCGGCGCGCCTACTACGATCTGACCGGTCTGCCGCCAACCGTGGAGCAGGTCCGAACCTTTCTGGCCGACAGAGCGCCTAACGCCTGGGAGAAGGTGGTCGATGGACTGCTGGCCTCGCCCCACTACGGAGAACGCTGGGGACGCCACTGGCTCGATACTGCCCGCTACGCCGATACCCGCGGCTATACCAACAACAACGGCAAGGAGCGGTTCGAGGGCTACAAGTTCCCCTACGCCTGGACCTATCGGGACTATGTGATCCAGAGCATGAACGCCGACAAGCCCTACAATCAGTTCCTGCTGGAGCAGATCGCCGCGGACAAGCTGCCCGACATCGGGCCGAACGATCCCCGCCTGGCCGCTCTCGGCTTCCTGACGGTTGGCAAACGGTTCCAGAACCCCGACGATACGCTTGACGAGCGCATCGATACGGTCACCAAAGCGACTCTGGGCCTGACGGTGGCCTGCGCCCGCTGTCACGATCATAAGTTCGATCCCATTCCCACCGCCGACTACTACTCGCTGCATGGGATCTTCGCCTCCACCATCGAGCCGTTGGCCCGCCCCGTGGTCGAGACCGTGGGCGATGCGACCCAGAAGGCGGACTATGAGCAGAAGTTGGCCGAGATGACGGTCAAAAATCGGGAGGCGATCTACCGTATCCTGATGGCGGATGTGACGCAGTTTCAGGACCACGCCGAAGGCTATCTGATGCTCACTTCCGTACGGGGACGCGGCACGGAGCGCTACGATCTGGCGAAGAAGTACGGCCTCTGGCCCGAGGATCGGGACATCGTCAACAACCTGCGCCCGACGCCTCTCGATCCGGTCCTCGGTCCCTTCGCGGCGCTCTCCCGCCTGCCGAAAGAGGGCTTCGAGGCACGCGCCGCCGTGTTGCTGCCGAAACTGCTGAACGATCCCAAACGCCCCGTCAATCCGCTGGTGGCGGTGGCGCTGAAGAGTGCGAAGATTCAATCCCTGGAGGATGTGGCCCGCGTGTATGGCGACCTCTACGCCCGCTTGAAGCCGGTTCGGAATAACTTCCTGGTGGCGCGCAGCACCCCCGGCGCTGCCGATGGGAACGTGGATGCGAAGACGGCGGAGCTGCTGGAGACGCCGGTCCCGGTGCCACCCGCCGCAACGCTTGCGACGGCAGACCAGCAGGTGGACTTCTTCATCGACCGCGCCATCACCGCCAATCGTCCGGCGACGCTCTATGTCGATAACCGCACAGGCAGCGACCTGATGTTCGATGCCATCAACGACCTGCGGATGACGCATCCCGGCGCTTCCGGCTGCGCGATGGTGGTGGCGGACGCGCCGAAGCCACGCGACTCCTACATCTATATCCGTGGCGAACGCGCCAAAAAAGGGCCGGTCGTGCCCCGGCAGTTCCTGGAGATCCTGTCCGGGCCGGAGCGCAAGCCGTTTAGCGAGGGCAGCGGACGGCTGGAACTGGCCCAGGCGATCCTCGCGCCCACCGATCCGCTTCCGGCACGCGTAGAGGTCAACCGCATCTGGATGTACCACTTCGGCGAGGGCTTCGTCTCGACGCCGGACGACCTGGGCAATCAGAGCGAGGCGCCGTCGCATCCGGAACTGCTGGACTGGCTCTCCGGCTGGTTTATGAAGAACGACTGGTCGATGAAGAAGCTGCACCGGCTGATCCTCCTCTCCAGTACCTACCAGGAGAGCAGCGCTCCCAACCCCACCTACGCGGCGAAGGATCCGGGAAACCGGCTGCTCTGGCGGGCCAATATGCGGCGGCTCGACTTCGAGGCCATCCGCGACTCCATGGTGATGCTTACCGGCAAACTGGATGAGAGCGTGGGCGGCAAACCGGTCAATATCACCGACGAGCCTTACACCTATCGCCGAAGCTGCTACGGCTACGTGGATCGGAACAACCTCTCCGACCTGCTGACCCAGTTCGATTTCGCCGATCCCGACATGGCCAACACCCGACGGATCAGCACCATCGTGCCGCAGCAGGCGCTGTTCTTCCTGAACAGTCCGATGTCGGTGGATGTGGCGCGGCAGGTGATGGCGCGCCCGGAGGTGGCCAACGCCCCCGACGACGCGTCGAAGGTAAAGGCGATCTATCTGATCCTGTTCCAGCGCTCTCCCAAACCCGAAGAGGTGAGCTGGGCCACCGACTTCCTGACCCAGGCCGCCTCGATGGTGGTCGCTCCCCCGGCAAAGCGCGCTGGTCCTCAACGCCCTGCCCCGCAAAGGCCGGTTGTGAAGAAGTACCAGCCCGGCAACCGCTTCGCCCCCATACGCAACGAGGGCGTCCCGGTCGCCCGCACCCCGCTCACGCCCTGGGAACTCTACACACAGGCGCTCCTCTGCTCCAACGAGTTCGTCTACGTCAACTGAACCAACCTCACGCTGTAAACCGCTGAAACAGAAGAGCGAAGGCCCTTGGGCCTTCGCTCTTCTGTTGATGTACCTCAGCATGTTGTCGCGCTGCTCTCCACGAGGTCATCGCGGAGGCTTATGCGAATCGTGTCACTTAACCGCGGGAGTTTTTGCCGAGGCTTCGTTGGATTTGGGACTCTCGCCCTTGGTATTGACCGCGGTCACGGTATAGTAGTAGGTCATACCGGCATTCGCCTTGGAGTCTGTTCCTCGGGAGTCGATCGGCGTTCCGATCAGCTTCCATCCGCTGCCGCTGGCGGTCGAGCGGTAGATGATGTAGCTGTCCGCGCCGGAGACGGCGGGCCAGGTGAGGTGGACCTTGCCGGGGACTCCGAGGGCGGCGGTGACATTGGCAGGGGCGGCAGGTACGGCGGTGGGAGCGGGGGTCGCCGCCGAGACCGGCGCGGATTTGGGACTCTCACCACTGGGATTGACCGCGGACACGACATAGTAGTAGGTCGTGCCGCCATAAGGGTGCGAGTCCACGCCTTTGGGGGCGCTAGGCGTTCCGAGCAGCGTATACGCCCCGCCGCTGGTTGATGAACGGTAGAGAATGTAGCTTTTCGCTCCGGGAACCTTGTTCCAGGTGACGGTGATCTTCGAACTGCTCGCGGTCGCTGTCACGTTGGTGGGCGCGGCCGGGGCCGTGGCGGGCGCGGTTTGAGCAAAGGCAGCCGGAGCTGCGATGGTGAGCGTGCAGGCAACGAGGGCCAGACACATACCTCGATACAGAGATGTGAGAAACATGGGATCTCCCTTCGAACATTAGTAGATGTCCCGGATGAGGGGACTGAGGGGGCTCTGTGCGAGAGCATCCGTACTGCCGACCTACCTGGGCGCGAGGTCGTTAAGGTCGTTTTATAGTAGAGGGAAGCGCTGACACCATTATACCCCCTGGCCCGCTTGTTTTAAGCGGAAATCCTCGCTGCATTGAAACGGAGATATGTGTGGCTTCGGGACCGCTTTGCGGGTACACTGTCGGACAGAGAATTTTCCCGGAGAAGCGCCGGATGAGGGCACAAGACAATGTGCAGATAGGCCGTTGCTCGATGATCCGACTGCAGGAGGTGTCAGGGAATGAACTCAACTAAGGAGACCGCATTGAAGTTTCGAAATGTCATCCTCATCGTATCCCTGTTGGTGGCTTGCTGCGGTATGTCGCATGCCCAGAAAGCGCCTTCCCTCTCCCTCTCCCGACTTGAGAAGATCGTTGTGCGATCTCGGACTCAGGCCATAACCCCCCGTGCCACGCCGCCCTCATGGCTGGATTTCGACAAAGTGCGGGTGGGACTTGCATTCGTGAAAGCGCACGATGCGTTCATCAGGCAGGTGCTCGGCACCTCCTCGCTGGCGGCCACTTTTGCGGCGAAAGATATCCCACCGGTATTGATGCAGACGGGTCGGCTGCGCACAGACTTCTCACAGCGCATGAATGAGACCGGCCAGCTCATGGACGGCATCACGCAGCAACAAGACAGCCGTGAGGAGTTTCAGACCGCGAATCTTGCTCGGGCGTATCAGCTAGGTCAACTGCATGCCGGGGTTGCCAGGAAGGCGCAAGAGGTGTTGCACTGGAACCGGAAAGAGCGGCTGCCCCTGAACCAGCAGGCCTATGCCCTGGTGCTCTACAGTTTCGCCTGGTGGCCGGTGGAGGCGCTCTCAGCCACCAAACAGATCGACCCGAACGACGTGAGCCAGGAGTTGGACGGCTGGTTTCACCTCTGGTCGGTGATCGGCTATGAGATGGGTGTCTCCGAGGCGCTGCTGCCCACCAACTATGCCAGGGCCAAAGAGATGGTCGCGCTCTTGAGAAAGGCGCAATATACGGGGGCCGGAGAAGTTTTGCCGGAAGGCGTTCCCGTCCTGCTCGGAGGGCAGGTACGCTGGCTGGTAGAACTGGCAGCGGCTCACCCGCCTACGGCTGCCAAGCCTACACCGGAACAGTTGCTGTCGGGCACTGCCGACAGCTTCGCGCAGATCATCAAGCTGTCGCCCGGACTGGCGGAGGCGCTGCGGCTGGGGAACGATCCTGCAGCCCAACTGATCCAGGACGCCTCACTGCCGGTACAGAAGTGAAAGGGTTTCACGATGGACAGACAGCATACCGGGCAAGTCTCTGTGGAGTACCAGTTCTGCGGGGCGATCTGGCATTGGAGAGGTCCGGCTCCATACTATTTTTTGACGGTTCCGGAGGCGCAATCCGGCGAGTTGAAGGAGATCGTCCATCTGGTCACCTATGGTTGGGGAATGATTCCCGTACTGGCCCACATCGGCGGCACCAGTTTCAAAACGTCGCTCTTTCACAGAGACGGTCTCTATGTTCTGCCCGTTAAGGACAGTGTCCGCAAGGCGGAGCGTTTAGAAGAGGGGGATCACGTGTCGGCGCGCATCGAGGTGCAAGTAAGAGGGGGAGAAGCCGCTGAGATAAGGAGTTGACGATCGATGGGGTCGCCCAAGATGAGTGATGTGGACGTGGCATGGCATATCAAGCTGATTCTCTCGTTGATAATTCTATTTATGGGCACGCTCGTTGCGTACCCGCTCGTTATCCGCAAATTCAAGAGATCGTTCGCGTTTAAGGGCTGGGCGCTCCTGTTGGTGGGATTGGCATTTGCCATCCTATACATGTTCTGGACCGGTATCGATGCAAACGGCTTTCTGGATTAGATCCCAGCGATTCCTCGCTCAGCGCTCAGGTAGACCGTGAAATGGCGGCGATCCTCTCCTCCTTCCATGTCGGGAAGGTGGCCGCAACAAGTGGCAAGTAGTCTCTGACAGACATTGGTGTTTTGTCTTCGTACGACGCAAAATTCGGGGCAATCTGATGGAGGAGGCGCCGCTCTTTCGTGCCTGGGTGTAAGCACGGAGATCTCATCTTGTCGGATACGCGCCAATCGCCTTAATTCTGAAACTGTAAGAGGCGTCTATGGCACAAAATGGGCAGGAAGTACCAACTGTGAGGTACATCCTGAGTCGTTTTGTCTGGTCGCTGGAATAGGCGGGCTTATGCTCGTGGAAGGTACACAGATTCAGCCGATGTTGGAGCCCCTGGTCTGATTCATATACGAACACAGTGGAATGGCAGATGGGGCATCCTTCCCGAAAATCCGTGCCCGGAGATGCCTGGCGTTGTGCATTCGGGATGCCTGCCTCCTGGGTGGAATGGTTTGCGCGGCCTGCGTGTCGGTCGGGGAAAAGGGGATCCGACTGTGTGTCGGCAGCGGCAGGCTGGGGAGCGTTTTGCACCGCAGGCGGCGCGATGCGCGTCCCAGGGTTTGAGGATGTGGTTGCGATCGGTTCGTGCGTCATATCCTTTCGGGCGAACCGATGTCCGTTGGAACAGATCAGCGCCAGGTTCTCCAGGGTCTCAGAAAAAATCACATTTTT
>Ga0070658_10000602_pt1 | contig 31167 bp, 45 predicted proteins | sample KBSC13metaG_FD_64664 | JGI IMG/M metagenome (GOLD analysis project Ga0070658, IMG submission 64664) | Corn rhizosphere microbial communities from Kellogg Biological Station, Michigan, USA - KBS C1-3 metaG | ecosystem: Host-associated > Plants > Roots > Rhizosphere > Soil ... | reverse complement strand
GTCTCGGCAACAACGAGACACAAAGTAAGACAGTGGTGGCTGTAGCTCAGTTGGTAGAGTCCAGGATTGTGATTCCTGTTGTCGTGGGTTCGAGTCCCATCAGCCACCCCAAGAATATCAAGCACTTAGCCCAGTTTTCGGACTGGGCTTTTTGCTTTCTGGAGCTTGTGTAGGCACCATGTAGGCATTCCGGCTCAACGTCAATCAACGGAACCGGGGCCGATCGTAACCCGGGCTGAACATTGAATGTTCTTCTTGCTGCCTCATCACCCGACAGCCCCCTGCCCTGTCTGATTGCATTTCACTTCGTTGGCGCCTGTAGCTGCAAAACGGCGCGAATCTCGGCAACCGGCCACGCCAAGCGGCCGTTGACCCGCACAGGCCGAATGGGCCCCTGCTCCGTCGACGCCCACACACGCATAGTCTGCGCCTTGCGGCCTAGGTGATACGCGGCACTTGCCGTGTCCACATGGGTGCGCTGCTCAAGATCCAGCGGCACAAACTGCGGTCCGATCGAGCCGCAATCCTCATGCTTAAAATCGCTCATAGTTCCAACCTTCGAATCGAACAAGATGAATGAATGGTGCCAAGTTCGATTGGACGTGGTTGCAAAATAATTCCTGCGCTCGCTCCGCGCAGCTACGTCCGCGAGCAGTGAAAGCTGTTAGGTGCACCTCGTTACCTAACCAACTTAGTCGGTGGTTAGGTGATGGGTTCAAGGGGGGCCTCAACCTGTCACCTAATGGCAGGTTAGCGCTAGTTTTGCCCCGAACTCATGAGCGAACAAAATCTGCAGCCTAGCTAACGACTTTTGCCACGTTCGCTCGTTTGCGAACACCGCCACGAAGACCGCCACTTTTACCGAAGACCGCCACTTAATTTGTGTGGCGGTCTTCGGGATTTTTGGCGGTCTTCGGCAAATGCCACTGCCATCCCTCCTTCATGCCAGCCTTGAACGCCTCGACGCCAAGGTCGCGTTTTGCCCTCTCGATCGTCCGCCATGAGTACCCAGCGCCGGAAGCATCGGCTTTAACCTGCTTGGTCGATACGGGCCCGTCGGCAAGCAGGTCTCGAAGGAACTGTTCAGCGTCTTGCCGTTCGCCACCGGCCCCCTCGTCCTCGTACTCGACAGTGCCCAGGATCTCGCGAGCGGTGCCGTCGATAGCGCCTTCCCACACCACATGCGTAGCAGCGATTCCGCCCTCGATTGTCGCCACTTCAAGCGAGTACGCTACCCCGCCATCATCAGGGGCGATATTTGACTTCGCTCGGGCCAACACACGTCTAGTGCTGCCCTCCTCCTTGGCCGAGACCAGCACCATGCGGGCCAGCGCTCCAAACGCCTGGGAGCCGATAACGCGGTCCTGGGGCGCCCTGCCGGCACCACCCTTCGCGAAGTGCGTGATGCCGACTACGGCGCATCCATAGGCAGCCGCAAAGTCCACGATCGCCTGCAGACTGCGCCGGACATCGTTCGCTCGGTGCATATCGCCGGCAACCGCGGAGATGATCGGGTCGATCAGCAGAAGTGAGACGCCGCCGATCCTCTCGACCGCCCGATGCAGCTCAGGGATATCCTGCGAGGGATCGAACGGCACGCTCTGCCCCTGCTGGGCGACGCCTTCAATGAAATGGCAGCGGCCGAGGTCTGCGCCCGAAGCAATCAGCCGCGGCACGAGCGTATCGTCGGCGACGTCTTCCGATGACCAGATCAGAACGTTCCCTTTTCGAGCGCACAGGCTGCCGTCAGGCCATCGGCTAGCCGTCGTGATAACGGCACCTAGACCAAGGGCGAGCGTAGTCTTTCCAGTGCCTGCCGCTCCAGCCAGAATCGTTAGCTTCCCGGCCGGCAGCCAACCTTCCCACAGCCAGGTGATGGCCTGGGGCTGAATCGTTGCGCCGCAGCGAAGCTTCACCACTCGGTCCAGCCCGGGTAACCCGTCCAGTATCGCGGCGCCTCGTCGGATGCTCCCCCAATCGTCACGCATGAGTCACCTCCGCGCCATGCTGGAATCGCTTCGCCGCAGTCAGCAGGCGCCCTTTTGCTTCGACAGTCAATGGCTCACCTTTCGCCAACAACGTGGCGTACTGGTAGAGGACAACGGCCTCGAAGGAAAGGCATCGCAACACATCAGCAGCATTGAATGGTCGGCGCTCTCGCTTTAAGACGTCGCCTATCCGTTCGGGGAAGAGATCCTCAAACGTTAGACCGATCGCATCCAAAACGCTCTGTACGTCGCAGCCGGCAAAGCAATGAAGAAGCACGCGGCCATCATCCAGCTCACGAACAGACAGGCTTGGCCCCCTGTCGTCGTGAGCTGGGCAGCGGCATACCCAGCGCCCGTTACCGGTCTTGCGCACGAGATCCAGCCGGGAAAGGAGAGCATCAGCACTCATGCTTCACCCCCTTCTTGGAATCGCCAGCTGCGCGCGCAGCCTCCCATTGTCGACGGATGATGTCCGCGTTCTGTGCGTCGCCGGCGGCCTCGTAGCGCTTCACCATGGCCGCATAGTCTGCATCGGTCAGGCGGGTCCCACGACGGGCGCGAACTCGTTCGCCGCCGCCGTGGGACACAGCATCCATGCGGGTTTCAGCGGATTTCGGGCGGGCGCCGGCGCCGGCCGATACAAGCCTTTTCATCGTGCACCTCCATTTTGCTGACCTGGACCAGCACACGCTGTGCGCTCAGGCACAGGCGGAACAGCTCGATTGGGTTGGTCCAGGCGCCGGTTCTCAGTCACTCAGCGCTGCTGCTTTCCTGCTGCGATAGCTCGATCGATGCTCTCGCCCGTAATGCGGGTGGCGCGCTGGCCAATCTTCACCAGTTCCAGTTCACCGCGGGCGGCCATTCGGTAGATCGTCGCGCGGCAGACGTCCAACTTCTTCATTACGGTGGATACTTTATACAGTGTCTGTTCCATGCTCTTCTCCTCAGTTAAAAGCAGCACTCTATCGCGAGAACTCAGCTGTCAGACTTAACCAAGCGGAGCGACGGCCGTAACGGATGCGCCTCGGCCATGATTCTCGCAAACTCGAGCATCTGGCCACGTGCTCGATGATCCATCTGCCGCATATGACGCAAAAGTGCAGCCTCCAATGGAGCGAGCTTATTGTCTTCTTGATCGTTTTTCATAAGGCCCTCATTCGGTGCAGTGAAGCTCAGTCGTTGACGCGAACCAGGCGAAGCACGGGGCGCGATGGAAACAGTTCGGTGTAGAGATCCGACAGGGCGAGCAGTTCCGCACGGGCCTCGGGGCGATCCGCTGCAGATTGCGCAGCAATGCAGCTGCCAGCGGATCGAGCTTGTCGGTTTCGTGGTTCGCCCGGCTCATGCGACACCTCCAATCAGTACGGAGAGGTCGCCTACGATGTCATCCGCGATGTGCGCGCAGGTACGAAGCGTGCTGAACTTATCCTCATCCGGAATGATGTTCGTCACCCCCAGCAGCGAACACATGGCGCTAGCCTGTGAAGCAATGCGTTTGATCTCGGCGGCGCGATCGGCAGACGATCCGAGAATCACACTCATGGTTCGGTCGAAGCCCTGCTCCCATTCGGCCAGCAGATGCAGAAATTGTTCACGCGTCGCATCCGCTTGGCACAGAGAGCAGCCTTCGCCGCTCTCGAACTGGTGAGCAATCGTGCTCCGGAAGCGCTCGCGCCACTCCTGATACGTCTCTTCGCTATGAGCGCGCAACCCAGGCCATGCTAGAGCGCAATCGCGGCCTTCCTCCCGGGCGTTTTCTTCTGCCGAAAGTAACCTCATGATTCGCTCCCCTGGCGCTGTGCGCTCTCGTTCAGATGTCCAACTTTTTCAAGTGCCACATCACGCAGGAGTCGGCTGGCCGCCATTGCGAGGCGCAGCAGATTGGCCGAATCGGACGCTCCAAGCAGTGGCGTCTCTACACAGTCGCGGGCGATATCGTTTGAGGAAATCAGATCTAGGCAGGTCCCAATGCCGGCAGTGATATCGAGCGTCACTTCGAGAAATTCATTCAGATCGCTCGGTTTGACGCCATCAGCCAGATAGCTGAACGACTTGTGCGTAGACGAGGACGCATTGAGCAGGACTTTTTGAATGTCGTTGTTCATACGGCCTCCCCGGCGATAGCAGCGCGACGGCGAATGACCGTGAGACGACGAGCCTGATGGAAGGGGAAGCGTAGGGACGGATTGATGCCAGGCATGTGAGCCTCCTATGTCGGTTTTCAAACCGCTCATCCCGCTTCCAAACGGGGTGAGCAGCGAATGGCAAGGTTGGAAGACCGGTGACATAGGAAACCGGCAGGCTCGCGCCTCCTCACCACCCGCCGCCCATAGGAGATGCGAAGTGGTACGGACGAAAAAATACCGCCAGGTGGCGGTTGTCCGCCTGTGTCATTCGGGCTTCCAAACCCGGTCCCTTTTTTCTCGGGGACGTATTCAGGCTAAGGCAGAGAAATATTTTAGTCAAGCTCTTTTCGAAGATCGGCCGGCGCCAATTCATTGATCCGGTTGACCACGATCAATTTTGGGCATTGCGACACTGCTACAGTCGGCGAATGGACAGACGACGAGACCGGCTGACCGCCTTAATAATCGATGCGGCCCTGCACACCTGCGGAACCCACGACGTGGAGGTGGCTGCGCTTTCATTGGAAGAGCATGGTGTGGCGCGCGAAACCATCATGCGCGTGCTTACTCGTCCCCGACAACGGCGCGGTCTCGGCCAGTGGGTCGTGCAGCCTTGGCCAACGCAATTTTGCATCGGCTGAACGAGCAGAGGTAACGGGCTGAAAATTCAGCCGGTTAATCAGCTGCGTCAATTCTGGGGCGGCTAATCACACAACAAAATTTACGATTGTTGGGACGGTGCCACTTTTGCAACTCCAAAGATGTCCCCTTGCTGCGACAGGCGTAGTATGGATGAGCGAGCGGAACGCGCCGATTGCCAACTCAGTGTAGGAGCGCTGCCAGATGGAAGATCGAGAGTTTTTCAGCGGCGACAACGTCTACGTGTCCCTCACGCGATTCGTTGCGTTCGGCAAGACATACGCCATGAGCGCCGTTACGTCAGTTCGGGCCGACGTAATCAAACCTAGCCGTTTCGGGCCTATCTTCATCGCGTTCTGGGGTTTGCTCTTTCTGCTGGTCGGATTTGACGGTCACGGCGGCTTCATGACCGCCGGTGTGGTGACGCTTGTTCTGGCTGCCAGCGCTGCCAACGCGCAAAGACCACAATACTATGTTTGCCTCAGTACTTCGTCAGGCGAAGTGCAAGCAGTGAAGAGTGAGAACAGAGAATTCATTGCGAGCATTGTTCAGGCACTCAACGACTGCATTGTGGCCCGTGGCTGATCCTTGCCAGCCCTAGGATGGCGCGTACTTGCTCAGGCGCTGTAGGCGCGGGACTTACTTGCTGGATCACGATTCGGAGGCCCGAATGTCGCTGGTACCTTGCAAAGAATGTGGCAGTCAGATCAGCGCCCTAGCGCGCACTTGCCCTCAGTGCGGCGCACCGTGCATTCAGCGCGCCATGCTACTCACGCCCGCAAAGTCTAAGCGGATCGAACGAGTGGTAATGTTTGCCATCGCCTTCGTCATTGTCTACGTCATCAAGTCTGGACACTCCACGGAAAAGCCGAATCAGCCGTCTTCCAGTTGCGCGGTCGACGACTTGCAATGCATAGGAGATAAAGCGTTTCTTGATGCCAGTAACTCCTGCGTTCATCCCATAGAGCGCCTCGCGGCACATAGTGTCAAGTGGACCGATGGAAGATTTGAATCGAAATTCACTCGTTTCCGCTGGGCGAACAAGTCGACTGGAGCGATTACATTTATAGGCGACCGAGTCGAGTTCCAGAATGGCTTCGGTGCCTATACGCCCATGATCTACGAGTGCGATCTGACCAAGGATGGCAAAACGATCCTCGATGTCCGGGTGCGCGAGGGGCGGTTACCAGACTAGAAGCGCGGATTTGGCCGTCGAAAAATAATCCCCGCTCGTGGCGAGGATCAACTACCGCATACCTAGCTTTAGGCATCCCTGGTCGCGCGCACCGTTAAGCAGGCTCGCCGATTTTGGCTACACGTCGGCGCGGACCGGCCGAATACCCCGCCGCCGTCGACTAAGCGCTGGCCATGCTCAGCAGCAAGGTTTCACGGCCGCGGCTGACATCCGGGGGGCGCGCGGCGCCGGCTTCGCGCTCACCTGCCGAGTGTTGGCCGAGCCAGAACAGCGACGTCCAGCGACATGACTTCAGGCTATTCCGTCGACGACGGCAACTCGTCCCCATACTCCCACATGAGGTAGGCGCGCATCGCGGCCACCAGCGGAGACACGTCCGGCCTGCTGTAGTCCTTGCGGCGGACGTGCATAGCCATCCAGCGGCCAAAGTCGCAGACCAAGTCGATCTGCTCGCGCTCGATGATCGGGCCGGCTTGTGCCCAGTTCATCGACGGGGCAAACACATAGTGGTTTGGCGCGGCGCCAGCGATTACCTGGCCGTTCTGCACGTCGACGTCCAGACCCTGCGCCTTGGCCACCCAGTAGTCGAGCAGCAGGCCAGCCTCGAGGTAGGCGATTTTCATGGAGCCACGGGGCGGCGAGCGTCGACGATCTTCATCAGGTGGCTGGCCATCACAATCATCTCAGTGGCGTCGACGGCACTGAGTTGGACCCTGCGATGGCTGTGCGGGTTCTTGTAGGAACCAAGCGCGCCGACCATCATCTGGAGCAGGGCAACCCGCTCCCCGGACGGCGCGCCCATATCAGCCAGAGGGCCGTTTTTCTCGCTGAAGGCCTTCTGGGCCAAGGCCACGCCAAAGTCGTCGGCCGAGAACCCGCCCGCCTCCCGAATCGCGACCTCGAGCTCGCGGAAGGCCTGGAACACGGCCGTGTCGTACTCGCCCCTCATGAATGCTGACCAGCAGCACTTGACGAGTTCCGGGTGCAGGATCGCGCGCGGGAGCTGCACCGAGTTGGTGTAAGCGGCCACGCCGGCCCGGTTCTTCAGCTGCGCGCCGCGGCGGGTCACGAAATGCCAGCCGTGCGTGTCGCCCGGCGCCGGCGCGATCAAGCCCTCGCGCACGAGCCAGTTCCACCCTTCCGCCATCGCGTACTCCACCTGGTTGCGTTTGTGCTGCGGGAAGGGCCCCAGCGTGTCCGGGTGGGCGAACGAGGTCGAGTGGAGGCGTGAGGGCCCGCCGGCAGCTGCGCCCAGGGTAATCAGCTCGAGGCCGACGCCGGCGAGTTCCTCAGGTTCCAGGGCCAGGACAGAGTCCGCATCGGGGATCAGGTCGTAGAGAGTCGTCATGTGCATTCGGTCTTGGGCCGCAGGCGGTGCAGGAGGAAAGATTCTACACGCTTCACTGTGGCGGCTGATCGGCCGACCTGGCCCACGTTCAAGGCCATTGCCGTACAACTTGAATCGCAGACGCGATGAGCGCGAGAACGGCGCCGGCTAGCTTGATGACCGCTTCGAACTTTTCCATGTTGTGCCCCAAGAGTGAAGATGGCTACAGAGTGCCGGGGCCGGGACGAGACGTAAATGGGCAGTAACGGTAACCGTTACCGTTACAGGATCTTGACAACTCCATAACGCAACAAAAGCCGCGCGCGAGGAGCGATCGCGCGCTTAGCTGATGGCCTGCACCACACGAGGTGCGCCCGCTGCGGCAGGAAAAACCACAAGAGGATTGTTCTAGCGCCGCCTGAGACACTCCGCGATATACGTACCGCCGAGTCGTGACGCCATGCTCAGCCATCGGTTAGGAAAACTGGCCGAGAACCCACCACGGCAGGCAGGCAAAGTGTTTAGACACGCAGTGCCTATACGGTTTCAGCACGCCGCGCCGCAGGTGCACTATCGCAACCAACTGGAGAATCAAAAATGCAAGTCAATATAACCCCTGGCCTCATCACCTCCCTGTCGACGCTCGTCGTCGCCATCGAGCACAATCCAATAGGCGGCGCCTACCTAGTGACGCTGACTGCGCTACTCATGCTCGCGCTGCCCAACAAGCCGAAGTGATTCAGACCCGGCCCGAGCGGCTGCTCGGGCCTTTTCATAGCGGCCCAACGGTTGATCGCTGGAATACGTCCACACGTTCCAAAACGTTCGTTTCGTGCAGTTGGCCGCCAGGCGGCCCTAAGTGATAATTGGTGAGTCTTTTGCCAGGTTGACAGCGTATCCTTCCCTGAAGGCAACCATTTTCGCGGCACGTCAACCTTAAGGAAATCATGGGCTCTCTCAGCATCTGGCACTGGCTTATTATCTTTTTTGTCTTTAGCATCTACATCGTTCCGCTGTGGCGGATCATCTCAAAAGCCGGTTTCTCTGGTGCCTGGAGCCTGCTCAGCTTTGTCCCCGTACTGAACCTGATCATGTTGTGGGTCTTCGCGTTTAGCACTTGGCCGCGCGAACGCACATGAAAGCGCTCGTCCTTGCGTTAGCGGTTGGACTCGCTGCTTCCTTCGCCCAGGCCCAGCGCGCACCAGATACAGCGCCGCTACCGCAGCACCAACTGTCTACTCCGACCGATTCGTCCAGGTCGAATACGCGAGCCGATGCCGAGCCGAACGAAGCCGAGTTGCTGTCGCATCGCCACTACAAAGCCAAGGACGGGCATGAGGTTCACTCCCCTGCCCGATCGACGCACGACCAGGTGCCGGCCGGCGCCAGTGCGAAGTGCCGAGATGGCACCTACTCGTTCAGTCAGCACCATAGAGGGACGTGTTCGCATCATGGTGGCGTTAGCGCTTGGTTATGAAGCTCTCAGCACAGACATTTGCAAAGCAGCTTGTACCGCCTATTTCAACTTAAGTTTTGATCACTACGTTGTACCGGAGTTCTCTTGAAAACCATTAAAGCGCGAAAACAGCTCTATTACAAACAGGCGAAGTTTTCATTTAAAACATCTGAAACATTACAAAGCCTGATTGAAAAAGCAATCAAGAAGTTAAAAGTCACTGACCGCAGCCAATCGATCTTCGAAGCAAACATCAACGCGGAGGATAGTGCGCCGCAGGAGTGGCTCAGGTTAATTAATAGCCCACGTTATGTCGCGGGTTTCCAGTGCGGAACACTCGTCTCTTACTCTCCGGGTATGCATCATATGGTAATTGCGATTGCTACCGGCAATGCTGATGAGTTGGATGTCTCGAAGCACCCGCCGCCTGACGGGAAGCGCTTCATGGAAACGCCTCTATATTTTGCAATTAGGGACAATCATGTAATTATTTTGCAGTCTATGGCGTTACGTGTTGATGTATTTGAAAGCCACTTGAACTGGCTGCTAAACAAGTCGGGAGCGTTAAGCACAAAGGAATCGGTGACATTAAGCGACGCCATACCCGCAGAGATAAAAAAGAAAATGAAGAAACGGGCAGTAAAGAAGATTATGCTTCAGTCACCGTTTTTCGAGTCCAAAGGCGAACATCTTTCCGAAAGCACAAGTTTCAGAAAATCAATAAAGACTGCCGCTGGACGGGGTATGGATATCATAAAGGGACTAATTCCAGCGGTGCAATATGAGAAACTGGTCGCGCGAGACCTTTCTGAGGTTAGAGATATCCAATTGAACCTCGAAATCAAAGTAATGGGACGAAAACGTGCAGATACTCACGATGACGATACGATGCGCACCCTGATGGATGCAATTCGGCATGTCGATGATCCAGACATAGTACGCGCTGAGATTGAGGGCATTGGAACTATTAAAGGTAGCGAACTGCGAGTTCACGACTATCGCAATATTAAAGTCATTGATGGCGTGCTGGAGACAGCTGATACGTATGAAACGATGTGTTCATGGTTTGCGAGTTTGGTTGACAACAACCAGATTTCAGGCGACCATTGACACATGAAATATCTATTCGCGGCACTCGGCGCGGCAATTTCCTGGGGGATAAATTATTTTTTCCCTCAGGCTTTTGCACAGCTTATAAAAGTTGCTGGTTTGTACGCTGGAGTCGCCACAATAGGAACTGCCCTCACTGCTGGTTGGGTGATATGTTTATCAAAGCTCTCAGTTTTCGAAAAAATTGATGATCTTCCTAACATTGGACGAGAGAGAGTAATAGATTACTCTCGTAACATGCGCAGAGTCATTACATGGACAATTATATTCAATTGCCTTTTTGCACTTTGCGCCTTTATCGTGATTTTTGGAGCCCAAGTTACAGCTCTCGGCAAGCTCAACCTTGAGTCGATTGCTAGTTACGTCATAACAATAACTATCGGCTTTTGGTTTGGCGGATCAATTGACTCTTGGCGATGCTACAACGCGATTGATAGCACGAAGGAGGAATTGATTTTAGCGCAGTTAGAAATGAAGGCTAGAAAAGCGTTCCTCGCTAAACTTCGAAAAGATGCTCAAGACTATCCGGTGCCACGAGATGATCCGCATCTCAACGGCTATACGAAGAACGTATAGCAGCAATAGCTCAATGTCAATCTTAGTGCCCCGCCCCGAGCGGGCTTTTTTACGCCTATGGCGCCGGCTTACGTGCGCGGTAGCGCGGCCACGTCCTCGTTACACCGGTTGCGATCACGTACGGCAGATCTTCACGCGTCAACTGGGGCCTCATGGTCGAGAAAATACTGCATGAACATACAGTGCAGCGGGAGCGCGAATTTTGACTATTGTCAATCTGGTGGGTCCGCACGCTGTTACCGTAGCTCAATGGAGCGACGACAAGACCACCTCACGGAAATCTACATCGAGTCCGTGATCAACGGATTACCCTCCATCGGACAACGCGAGGCTGCTGTTGTGCTGCGCGATCTAGGCGTCTCGGTGGAGACCTCGCTACGCGTGCTCACTCGGCCGGATGAGCGGCGGCAGACGCCGGCGCGGCGGGTGCAGGCGGCATTGGCTGCACGATGACAAGTTGGCCGTCGATCACCTGCATGACCAGCTCGACAACCCTAGACAAGATGACGTGGTAGTCCATCACGGCACCATGCCCTCATCCTTCAGCACGGCCTGGCAGGCGCGACCCGTGGCGAGGTCTTCCTCGATCGCCAGCTTCAGCGCGACAAGATCTCGCTCAACGTCTGGTCAAACCAACCGACCGGGTGGATCAGCGCAGCCGCCGGCGGTTCACAGCGGTGCCCACGACAGCGGTTGAGCCAGATCAAACCGGCGCGCCACCATCCATGTGAGCATCGCTCGATGAATAGACGAACCGATCATGCCACTGCCTTGCTCATCGACGCCGTAATTAAAGCCAGTCAAGGACAAAGCACGACCGAGGCAGCCTGCATTTTATGTGGGAATGGCGTGCCACTCGAAGTTGCCCTCCGTGTGCTCACAAGGCCGTCAGACCGACGAAAGATCCCATAATCTCTCACGCAAAGCCAAAGAGCGATCTAATCGAAGCATGACTGAACCGCTCGTATCGAGCCAATGTAAGCGTCGACGGCCAGATGTACTGATGCTCGGGGAACTCCGCAGTAGGCAAAAGGTAAATTCTCGCGACACGCTCATTCAGCTCGTCCATCCGAAACCAAATCACGAAGTCCACAGCTGGTGAGTGCTGGAGCGTCACCTTCCAGCAGGGGTAGCTTCGTTCGTAGCGACACCTGGTGCACAAGATACGCACGACTACTCCCTTGATTTGATAAGTTCTAGGCGTCAGCGACTCGATGTCTGCACCGGCCATAAGCGCGCAACGCTCAAGCTCAATCGACATGTCCTTGGTGATGCAGCGTAGCCGGTATCGAGCGATCGTGGCTCGACACAGAGATGGTCCCGATACCCCAGCTGCCTCGTACGCGGCAACCAGCCCGCGAAAACGGAATGCGTATGACTTGGCGGATGGTAGCCCGCTTTGGTTGATCAGTTCAGGCGTGACCCTTCCATGTTGAACCAGGATGTCTCGCAGACCATCAAGCATCTCGTCATTCGTCCAGTGCTTGCCGCGGTATCGCCTGAGCTTCTTCGCTATTTCAAATAATTCGCGACTTACTATGCCCTCGAAAGCGTCTTCGATTCTGATCCACTTCGACGTATCGTTAGGGCGCCGTGAACTGCGCATACGTTGAGTGCTGCGGTTGTAGACGAGCGTGCCGGTGTACTTCTCATTGGTCAAAATACCCTTTACGTTGTGGCTCGACCATGCGCGGCCATGCTGGTTTAGAAGGCCCTCCGAATTGAGACGATCAGCAATCCTCGTGTCCGGTAAATTCTCCTCGCAACACATGCTGTAGATGCGCCGAACAACAGCGACTTCATCCGCTGGCCCGTGCACGAATGTAACCCGATCGGAAGGAACACTCTTGCGCTCACCCATCTCAAGGACATGTCGAGGCTGGCCATTTGATGAGACACACAAGCGCCGAAGTCCATACCCTGCGGAGCCGCCCTGTTTGAAGCCTGCCGCGGTCAGTCTGCATTGAGCTCGATGGACCTTGGCGGAGAGCTCCCTGCTGTATTCAGCGGCCATTGCACGCTTCAGGCCTTTGAGGACCGCCGCCAAGGGCGAGCCATCGTTTGTGAACGGCTCGGCACAATACGCTACAGCGATCCCAGCCTTCCGGCACGCATACTCGTAGTACGCACTCTCGTCGACATCTTGAAAACGTCCCCAGCGACTGACGTCATACACGAAAACAACCTCAAAGCTGACCTTGCCAGCTTGGATATCAGTCAACAATTGCAGCAGTCCATGCCGGCCGTCCAGCGTCAGACCACTGCGCCCTTCATCACGATACACGGCTACGACGTCGAAATTATGCGCAGTGGCATATTCGCGTAGTGCCGACTCTTGATGGCTTGTCGAATAATTTTGATGCTCTGTAGATGCTCGAACATAAAGGGCCGCTTGGACGGACATTGCCTTCTCCCAATGGTTGACCTTGCGCAAGACGTAATGAGTTACTCGGAGGAATATCTACACATAAGCTACAACCTGGAGGACATGATATGAGCCCAGCCATACTTGCAGCAGCGCTTGTACTTTCTCGACTCCACGGCGTGCTCTTCGCCGCATTTTTCTTGCTTGATCGCGGGATAGCGTTCGAGGTTATTACGGAATTACTCTGGGACACTCCTCATGAATGTACTTTCGAATAGGTAAGCACTCGATCTAAGTGATGGTTGGCCTGCGTCTGTAAGAAATCGTCCGTTTTCCAACATCTACACGGATCAACACAAAAGCGTGTCATTTAAATAGGGGTTGCACTTTCTAACAGATGGGCATATTCTGACAGCGTTTTCTAACAGGGTCTCACGTCAAGGGGTGCAACATGGCAACTTTTGCATACGGTCGAGTCAGCACGAAAGAACAAACCACTGAGAACCAGCGCCGCGAAATCGAGGTCGCAGGGTATCGGGTCGACTACTGGTTTGCGGATGAGGGGGTGTCGGGGAAAGTTTCGGCACTGCAGCGTCCACAGTTCGCAAAATTGCTTGGCCAAATTCGCGACGGGGAAACCTTGGTGGTGACGAAGCTGGACCGCCTCGGCCGCGACGCCCAAGACGTCGGCGCCACGATCAAGATGCTGGCTGCACGCCGCATTGAGGTCATCGTCCTGCAGCTGGGCAAACTCGACCTCACCAGCGCGGCCGGCAAGCTGATGCTGACCATGCTGGCAGCCGTCGCCGAGATGGAGCGCGACCTGCTCGTAGAGCGCACGCAATCTGGCTTGGCCAGGGCGAAGGCTGAGGGCAAGACCCTGGGCCGTCCATCGAAAACAACTGAGGAGCAGCGCCGCCAGATCGCCACCGACTACGCCGCCGGCGTCACCGTGAGTGAACTGGCCCGCCGCTTCGCTGTCTCGCGGGCCAATATCCTCGGCATCGTGAAGCCGGCCGCATAACCGTCGCAATCGCCTCAATTTTGAGCCGCGAGAATCGAGCCAGAAGCGGTCGCTGCCCCGTAAGAAAAAGTTATGGCCGGACGAAAACGATCCGGCAACGTTCTACGCTACACGCTGCGTCCGTGCCCCATCGGATCGGATCGCCTAACGGCTAGCAGTAGTGCCAGTTGGTTGGGTCAGGCGTTCCACCATGGCGTGGACCGCCTGCATCTGTGGCGCACTCTGGATGGCGTACTCATCGCTGGAGTATCCTACCCAATCCCAGCAGCCCGCAGGATTTGTCGGCTGAGACCAACGGTCGACCTGCGGATACAGGACGATCAGATTATTGGCGTCCGCCCAAGCGTTATACGTCGTTTTTCCGTAGAAGTCGTCGTTGACGAACTGATATGACTGTTCGCATCCATGAAAAGCCACGTGAACGCGGCAGCTCACACCGGATGAGCAGACGGCTGGTACATAAACGAAACCATATTCGGCCATGCCGGTGTTCGGGGGCAGAAACTCGCTCTGGTCGAAGCGCTGTACGTGCGCCGAAAGCGTCTTCGCCGGAGGCTTGAGGCTCCCGTAGATATGAGTGAGGATTGCACCGACCTGGTCGTACGATTTGTTTTTTACGGTGCAGTGGCTGATGTATGGCGAGGCGTTTTGAATGCAGGGGTTGCCAAACCGCGGCGTCAATAGCGCGTGGCCGGCGGGGACGTTGTTGACGTATGCGATATTGGATTGTGGGACGCCCGACGCGAGGAAAAACTTTACTGTCGATTGGACGGCTTGCGGATACACGATAGCGTCCTTGGTACCGCTGAAGACGTAGATGCGGCTCTTTTGAAGATTATCCAGCTTATCGATCTTGTTTTCATCCGAATATTTCTTCGCTGCGTCGTATGATGCTTGCGCGTTGGGCGGGAAAAACATAATGTAGCCCATGCATGTTGGAATCGAAATCATATTAACTTTTGCGCAATCATATGGCCCACCGGCGACAATGCCGGCTCCAATCACGCTTGCCGAAAACGCTACTTGATACTGCACCGCCATGAACGCGCCCGAGGACAATCCAGACACGGATATGTCGCTTGCGCTCGCGCCGAGCCTTGGCAGCGTGTCCTGTGTCGCAGCGCCGCAGTGGCTAAAGATGAGGGAAGTTGAAAAGGTAAGCGCTGCAAGTAATTTCATCATGACTCCTGTGTGAGAGTTGGCGCTGCCGCATCAGGTAGTGCGCAGCATGGTTTGATGACGTTCAAACTTGTGCAGCGCAATATTCACACGGAGGAACTCGTATTTAGCCTGTTGAGGTTGAGAGTTGCGTTTTTACTTTGTGACCCGATGTGTGCCACGCCCCTGCTGGCGACTTCAAGCTGTCGTGGGTCAATATCTTGATTATTGTCAAAACGAGCCAACACGAAGACCACCACCATAAATGTATGGTCTTCGATAAAAAACCGCCTCAATATAGGACGTCAGCTGAGCTTGAAGAAGCCATCCGGCGTCATCGCGAACACACAAAAAAATTACTGGCGGAGGCACGGTCTCACCGCAAAGAGGCTTCTAAATCGCGAACACCGCAGGAACCCGCAGACTGGCGCTAGGAAATCTTGGACCAGAATATGCTGGGGCAACCCGGCTTTTCTTGAGGAGGTGCCAATCATGGAAGAGAATGCAGAAATACCGGACCGCGTTATCTGGCGCCGTGAGCTCCAGGCAGCTGCGCACGTGTCGAGCGAGACGGTGCGCCGCTGGATGAGGGATGGGAAATTACCTGCGCCGGATGTGAACCTGTCCTACCGCACCAAGGGGTGGCGTATTTCTACCCTGCGTGCGGCGGGCATCAACCTGCTCTGATCAGAAAGGGACGTCCGGCTTCCGAAACCTTACGGACACCCCTACTTGCCAAAGCTTACGGTTTGCAAGCAGTTCGGAGGCAGTAGCTTCCGCGCGCAGTTCGCCCGTAGAGCAACGTTAGAGATGTTTGCAGCCTACACTGTGACCATATGCAGGGAGGTCATATGGCAACCAAGCAGTCTAAGCCCCCTCGGCAACGAGAATCACTTGTCGATTGGGTGTTGAAGTCTCAAGCCGTGAGAGAGAACAGGCCGCCCGAGGAACCTGGGTCGTATCGTAGGGTCAAACTATCTCCGGAAGTCGCGGCCGAGCAGGCACGATATATCCCCTTGAGGATCTGGGTCAAATTGCTGTTCGGGGACTATGAGCCGCATGAGAACACCCGACTCCGATGGGTGCATGATGGCAAGATTTATCCGCCGCCCGTCAAGATAGGCAAACAATGGTGGGTTCGGAAGGATGCTGAGTACCTGCCCTGATTAGGTGGCGGCAGTCACACAACCAAGACTCCGCGGCAACCACGTAGTACGCGCCTCGATGCTGCGCACTTATCATCTGCAGCCCCTAGTTTTTCCTAGTAGTCGGGCCGGCGTGGTTGGCGGTTTTTAGGGACTCTCGAAATTCAGGTCTACTTTTACGCGCCTTGACCGAGGCTTCCCTTGGTGAGAGCTTCAAAACAGGCTAGCCCCCTATGAAACGAAGCGCTCTATCTTGCCACTTAGCACCGCCTTTCTGTCAAGGTACTGTCAAGGCACTGTAAAAGTTCAGTCAACCTATGCAGATCCGCGATCGCACTACAGCTGCTGCTATCGCCCTCGAAAAGAGATGCGTTGATTCACGCATCACTCCCGTCGCCGTCGTTAAGGGTGGCAACGCTGCACTCTTTTCCGGGGTAATCCGGCAACGTTGCCTGCTGTACTTTTGCTCGACCGCCCACATGCCATGCGAGGTCACCCACCTTTGGCGCCCTCAAATTTCTGCAAGACATTTTCCACTTCGGTAAAAAAGTACTGCAGGTTTAATACTACTCTCGCCTGCATTTGCACAAGTGCTTCCCGCTCTATCTCATCGCTGCAGATATGAGCGAGAGGCCTGAACGTCGCCATGTCGGCCAAGGCTTTCGGCAAATTCGCACGCGCCTGCGGATTAAGGGAGAAGAGCTGGGCGTAGAGCGTCTTGAGAAGGTAATCATGGGTACTCAGTAGCGAGTAGGTGCGAATCAGTTCATCGTTGCTCATCAAAATTCCTAGGTTATGTTTTCGATTTGCCGGCCGTGCGCTATCGCTCGCACGACCGGCCCTGACCTTAGATGGTCATCGGTGCGCCAGTTGCCTGCTCATCTCCGACTCAAACCAGTCGCCCAGCTTCATGTGGAAGGCGTCAGGATGGATCTGGAGGATGGGTGGCGTGGCCGTGCTTGCCGAGCCGCCGCCCGGCTTCAGATTGCGCAGGCGCTCCGCGTCGTAGGCCGGCACGATCATCTCGCCCTTGTGGATATGGGCGATCATGTCCTGCGGGACTTCGTCGGTGCCGACGTCGAAGCTGTGGAACCAACCGACGATGCTGTCCAGGATGCTTCCGCCAGAGCTTCCGTTCACCTGGGAGATGTCCGCATTCGCGTTAGGCCCAGACGACTTGCTGCCGAACATCCCTTTGAGCCCGCTCCACAGGTCGCCTAACATGCCACCACCGGAGCCGACGCCCTCACCGAACAGGGACTTGAAGAGATCCTTGCCCAACTGCTCGGAAATCAGCTTCGTGAACGTCGACTTGATGTTGTTCGCGAAGTCCTTGATCGCATCGCCCGCCGACTTGGACCGGCTGATCACGCTGTCGAAGAAGTTCTCAAATCCGCCTTTGAGGCTGTTGTTGAGCGTGCCCTTCATGCGCGCCAACTCCGGGTTCATCTCGGACGTCGTCGCATCGGCCTTTGCTTCCGCGAGGCCAAGCGCCTTCAGAAGCTTGTCCTTCACTTCCTGTGGCGCGTTAGACGCTTCGATCAGCGCACGTTCCTTCTTGATCAGGTCGTCAAGTTGGCGAGCTTCTTCCTTCCGCAGGTCGAACACCTTCTGTTCTGCCGTGAGTTTGGAAAGACTGCCGGACCTCACCTGCGCGTCGACCTGCGCCTCTTTGGTCTGCGTGTCTTCCTGGATCTTCTTGACATCGTCGCCGTATTCATCCCATGCGGCGGTCAGCTTGGCGATGTCGATGACCTTCTGTGCAGCGGCCACTCCCTCGGCGGCCCCGGGTGCATCAGGGTTAGCCAAAAAGTCAGCCTTATCCTTTTCGGCTCGCTGGATATCGTGGGCAAGCTGGCTTTGGCGCCGCTTCCCTTCAGCATCCAGAATCAGCGCTTCGAGTGCGAGTCGCCTTTCCTTCAGTGCATTGAGATCCTTCTCGCGCTGGACTTCGACCGACTTCTCGTTGTCCTTCAGGTCGCGCTTGCGCAGTTCGATTTCGGTAGTGGCGCGATTGACGCCGGCCTTGTCGCCTTGCTTCTGGTAGGCCGCTTTCTCGCGCTCAAGCTCGGCGATCTGCGCGTTGACGCTCTTGCGCACGGTCGCCAGCTTATCGTCGTAGTACTCGTTGATCGAGATCTGGTTGGCCTTGTAGAGCTCTTCCTCGACCTTCATGTGGCGCGCGAGCTCGTCCTCTTCCAGGCGCAGTTTGTTCTTGGCGTCGTCGAGGTTGACGTCGTAGTTCTTGAAGCGGCCACCGGGCTTACCGCCGCCGAGACCTGATGCTCTGGCCTTGTTGTCAGCCAGTAGTTTGGCGATGCGCTTCTCCTCTTCGGTCTGCGCAGGAGCACCGGCCGGGGATGTCAATGACGACTGATCCGGATAGGTCTTCTTGGTGAAATTCTGGTCGGCACCAATGTTCAATCGCCCCTTCTTCTGGCCGCTTGCACGGTTGTTGGCCTCGACCTGGGCATCAGCCGCGTCTTTCGACAGGAAGCCGAAATACTGCTTGGTGCGCACCCACATGTTCTGGAACGAGGTCGCGACCTTATCGGCAAGGGATGATGCCCAGTCCGATATCTTACGGCCTCCAACTTCCAGGTTGCCGATCAACCCGGCCAGATCCCAGGCGACGAGCAGTGCCCCGACCCAGGGAATCATGCGCAAGAAGCCCTTGGCGATAGCCCCGGCGGCCGTCGCGACAACGCCACTGAGCCTCGCAAACGCCGCGCCAAGGCTGCCGAATAGCCCCGATGTCGCGGCCGTTCTGGCCGCTGCCGCGCCAGTCGCCACGGCTGCACCTTCGACAGCCGTGGCTGTGACGACCGACTGCCCCGCAACTCCAGACAATGCCGCCGTCAGCGTTCCAAACACGCCAAACACACTCTTCACGCCGGAGATTGCAAGCGCCACGCTACCAATCGCGGTGGCCAGTACTGCGAAATGCGTAAGGATCGGGTGATCCTTAGTGAACTTGCCGAACAATTCGAGGAGGCTTGTGAATTTCTCCAGTAGCGGGACGAGTACCGGGTTCAGCGTCTTGCCAATCGCGATTGCAAGGTCGTCGATCGTCTTCTGAAATCGCTCCCACTTTGCGCCAGGCGTTTGCAGGCCGTTCTCTACCTGCTGCTGTTTCCCGGCTGTCTGCCTGATGTTCGCTACGTCCTTTTCGATGAGATCCTTTTTCGACAAGAGCTGGAACGCGCCCTCAGCCGCTTGGGTATTCGGAAACAGGATGTCCGTCTTCTGCTTGATCGCATTGGTATCGCTCATGTTGACGCCGGCAGCGATCAGCGCTGGGCGTAGGTACTCGTCGACCCACGTCTTGAAGTTTTTACCTGCTATTTCGGTGCCAGCAATGGCACCGGCCTGAATACTGGTGATCTGATTCGTGTTCTGGTTAACATTGACCTTTTCCGGGTCGACCAGGCCAAGCTTCAGCCATTCGTCGCGGTTCTTGGTCGTGATCGCCCGCGATTTGGTGACGCTGTTGACCAGTTGGGTCATCATGGTGCCGACCCGCCCGCCAGTTCCGCCGCCAACCTGATCCTCCTCAATCAATGCGGCGAAGGTCAGCAGTGCTTCGTCGTCCATTGTGCGACCGAGACCGCCCTTGGCGTAGGTCAGATTGCCGAACAGATTATTCGGGTTCACGCGGCCCTGCGTCGCGGCGACGATCTTGGTTACGAGATCCTGCTGCGCTTCCATTGCGGCCGGGTCCATCGTCACGCCGCGGCCTTCCAGGAACTTTGCGAAGTTCAGCGTGCCCTGCTCGTCGAGCTTCTTCCCGCTCGGCATCGACAGGTTAATGGCGAAGACGGATTGCGCGAAGCCTTTCAAACCTTCCGCTGCCTCGTGCGCGCTCCCGGTGGCGTTGCGCAGGTCGATCGCCATCTCCAGGTACTCGTTCTGATTGAACTGATGGAAATCGCGTCCAGCATTACTCACGGCTTCATGAATGCCCTTCGATTCCTCGGGCGACAGGTTCATGTTGCGCAGCCGGTTCTCGGTGCGCTCATTTTCGGCGGCGTCGACAACGGACTCTTTCAACCCCTTCTCGATCTTGAAGGCAGCCCACAGTTTCGCCATGCCTTTAATAGAGTCCGCCAACGTGTTGACGTGCGTGTTCGCGCCCTGCGCGCCGAAACCGACCGCATTCATCGCAGCGCCGGCCTCAGTAGTGGCAACGGCTGCCGCACCGCCAACACCGATAAGACCGGAGGTCGTCGTCGCCAATTGCGATCCGACCCGCGAAAGCGCGGCGGACAAACCGGCCATTGAGGTTTCCAGCCGCACGGTCTCTGCCGCTGCAGTGCCAGCCCGCGCGCCGACCGCGCCGAGTTCGGTTGCAGCCGTAGCGGAATTGGTCTTGACCGAACCAAGCGACGCGCCGAGCGCATTCATCGCCGCTGCAAACGACGACACGGCGCCAGAGTTGGCCGCCGCAGCGCCAATACTGGCAATGCCCTGCGCAGCACTCTCCATGCGCGCCTTGGACAGCGACAAGGCGCCCTGAACCTCCTTCATGGCGGTTGCAAACGAGGAAAGCTTGGTCGACGAATTGGATACTGCCTGTTCCAACGCCTGTAACGTCGAGATGAACGCCTTGACCTGCGGACTCGCTGTGTCAACCAGCGAGAGGTTCATCGAAATATTCATGTTGGGCATAGGGTCTACCTTTCAGGGCTGTTAGGTTTCCGGCTCATGGCCTTGCCATCAGGAGGGTTCCTTGCAGGACTCGATGAGCCGGCGAACATCAGCAGGGTCGAATCGCAGCACCTTCCCGAGCCGGATACTCGGGAGAGGAAGGCCGTGAACCGTCGCAGGGGCAACGCCCAAAAAGGCGGCGGCTTCGTTGAGAGTTAGGAGTGCGCCGGCGGCGACCTTTTCGGCTGCTGAGGCGACGGCATTTTTGATGGTTGCAGTTTCCATGTCTGGCTCCGAAGATCTCATGAAGGCATTTTCCTTTAGGGCTGTGCCAAATCACGGACTCTTCTGGCACAGTTGCATCGCCTCGTCGATAAGGCGATATGCTTGGCGCCGCGATACGCTGTATAGGGCTATAAGGCGGTCTCGGATCGTGGGCCGCGACACTCTCAGGGAGAGTAGGCGGCGGATATACGCCAACTGCTCATCGCGCTCAAGACCGCTGATGCCGTGCCGAGCGCCGATTTCGAGAAGCAGCCGACGGAATGCCCGCCGCGCCCCGTCATCGACGTCGAGGCCTTCCAGGCGATCGATAATTTCGAGAAACGGAGCCGATCGCATGCTTGGCCATCACTCCTGGTTCATTGAAATATTTATTTCAGTCGGTGATCGTCGTGCCGCCCCTGACCACGTCCAAGCGATCCTTTGGCATGAGCTTTTCGAACTGCGCTCGGTTCATGGTCTTGCCACCGGCGCCGGGCTGGCCGGACGTCGCCCCCGGAGCGGCGGGGGAGCGCAGGATCTTTGCCTTGCTCGGGTACGACGCCACCAGCTGGTCGAACGCTTCGTCGAAATTCGCCAGTTCGCCGGGACGCGTGCTCGAGTACATCTGGACGCCGCTCCTATCCAGAGCCACCAGCTTCCCGCCCTGGATCTGGAACGAGTCGCCGAAGAACGCAGCTGCCATGCCTGCCGGGATACTCAACTTATTCATTACCGGCGAGGCCTCGAAGTGCTTGCCAATCGCGAGCTTCATTGCTGCGGCGCCGTCGATCTCACGCTCGGTGCCGTTGTCGAGCACATATACCGGTGCGCCATTGCGAACGACGGCCGATCCGTCTTTGTTCAGTTTCAGTTTCATGTGATGCCTTTCGTGATGTTGGGTTAGTTGAGCCGATGGGCTGCGGGTCGCGCTGGCCCATTGATCCAGGTCGGTTTCACTACTGGTAAAGTTCGGACTTATCCAAGTGCAGCGAGGCGCAAAATCTCTCGACACTGGCGTAGGAAGTCGTTGACACGCTTTGCCTCTTGCCGTACCTCCGTCGAGCAGCCCCCGTGCACATAGGCGTTCTGGCTACTGCGCACTTTTCCTTCCTCGCTTCTTGGACCGGTCGACCGTTCCCACGGCTTCCAGGTGCGAATCAGTTCTGCCTGCCGCGCCCGCCGCTCCTCCGTCCAGCCGTTCGCCATGATTTGCCTCCAATAGTTCGTTCGATGAGTTGCCAGAATTTGTTCCGTGCGCGGAAGCGGGTGGATGGCTAGCGCCGTTGACGGTCGGCCCGTTGTTCACCTGCTGCTGTTCGGCGATGTTGGCCTGCTTGATGAAAGCGACCGAGCGGGGGGCCTTGATCTCAGCCAACGCCTCCAAGGTCGTGCGGCACTGGCTCTGCGCCTTCAGGGCCATTCGTAAATATCGATCCGCAGCGTCCGGGTATTGACCGACATTCATTCCCGCTCGCGCAGCAAGCATGTTGAAAATCACGTCCAAGGTGTTTGCCTGGCTGATGAGGATGCTCTCAGCTCGGCTCATGTCACCAGCCTTGACGTTTTCCACATGTCGGCCAAGCTCTTTGGCAATCGAAAAGGCACTGTTCTTGGCCAGCTCCGAATCGAAGTGCCTCATCGTTGTCGAAGCGCGAACGACTGGATGCAGACGTGCTCTTGCGATGGTCTGGTCATGATCCTCGCCCGGCACCTCTGGGACAGTGACGACGTTCTTGTCGTCCGCATCCTGGCTGTCGGCCGGACTGCTTGCCGCGCGGCCCTTCTTGCTCTTGTCGATCAATTCCATGTTTTTGCTCCAATTGAATTGATGTTGTCGGCCCAGTCGGCCCCCACCTCGGCCGGAATCTGGATCTCGACCGCGTACCCATCGCGTACCAGGCGCCGGGCCAGAGCGAACGCGGCCGCCTGCCCGGTGAAGCTCGCGTCGTTATCGCCCGCGATCAGCACGCGCTCAACGCCAATCGGCGGCGCCCATGACTCCAACAAGGTCGCGCTGGTCGCTGCCCAGACAGGCACGCCGAAGCGAATAGAGGCCGCCATAGCCGTTTCTATGCCCTCGGCTATACCGATTGTCGTCTCGATACCTGAAAGCCTCACAGCGGCCGTTTTAAGCGGCTTGCCGGCCATAATCTTCTTAGGCTGAGGTACGGAAGCCTTATCGCCGTCGTCCGTGAGGTATGTCCGGTGGATCGATGCGCCCGTTCCATCCGGGTATTGCAGCCGGGCCAGCATCGCCGGGAATTGGCCCAAGTCACGGCCGTCCTGGTCGGTGTACCTGAGGCCCGGGTGAAGGCGCACACCTGCCGGCACGTACTCCGCGCCGAGGCGGCGATTGAGGTAAAGCCACACCGGATCACCACGAACGACCGCCCGGCTTTCATCCCATACCCGGCGCAGCGCGCGCAGCTTGCTTTCCTCGGTGCGCTCCGGCACCAACGGGCCTGCCGGCACGATTCCAACGATCCGGTCGACCTCATTGGCGGCCTCGCGGAATGACCACCCCAACAGCACCTGCAGCAGCTGGAAGGCGTCACCGGCGCCGCATCGGGAGCAATACCACGTGCCGCGGCCGCCTTTGTCGTCGAAGCGATACCTGTCCTTGCCGCCGCAGATGGGGCACGGGCCATGCTTGTTACTGAGGTACGCCGGATCTACGCCGAGCGCTTGCAGGATGCCTGGCCAGCGCCCCACCGCCTCATCGGCCGTTTTCGACTTAAGCGCGTGCATGGCGCGCCTCCTTCGACTTGGCACGCCGAATATTCCGATGCTTAAGGAAGCCTCGCACTTCCGGCGTGACCGGCGCCGGCATATCCAACATGCCGCGCGGCCAGCAGCCGAACTTGTCGCGGTACGCGTGCGCCACCCAGCCTGGCTGATAGCCCTCGTCCTGGGCGACTGCGAGCAACTGCGAATACCACGCCTGCTTGTCTTCCGTTGTCGCCTTGGGCTTCTTCTTGAGCGGCACCAAGTCGCCGGCACGCACGGTAATGTCGGCACGGCGCTCCGGGGCGAAGCTGCACACAGGGCACTTGTGGACACCGGCCGGCTTGACGTACGCGCAGGACGGGCAGGCCTTCGGAAGTGGCTTTTCCCGCTCCGGCGCCGCGCCCTTCGCCTCGCGCGGCTTGCCGTCGTCCAGCTCGAGCGGAAACTCCTCCGTGGGGAACCCGAGGCGCAGCACCGTCCCGGAGTGGTCGAGGATCAACGCGCGGTCTTTGCTCTCATGGGGACGCAGCACCCGGCCTGCCATCTGGATGTAGCGGATCAGGGAGCGAGTCGGCCGAGCCAGGATCATCGTGCGGCACGCTGGGAAGTCGTACCCCTCGGCGAGAATCGCCACGTTCGACAGGACCATAGTTTGTCCCGTCTCCATGCGATAGAGGATTGCTCGTCGTTCGTCCGGGTCTGTCCAGCAGTCGACGTGTTCGGCCGCGACACCAGCGGCCAGGAAACGGGCGACGATATGCTTTGAATGCGCAATGTTCGCGGCAAAGCAGATGGTGGGCGTGTCTTTGGCAAGCCTCATCCAATGGGTCACGATGTCGCCGACCAGTTCCGGCTTATCGACCGCGCGGCCGACGTCCGCGTCGGAGTAGTCCAAGTCACCGAACTTGTCGCGCGTCTGCTTGATGCCGGTCATATCCGGCTCGCTGGGAGCGTACACCTCGCAATCGACGAGGTAACCATCGGCGATCAGATCTGGAATCGTCGCCGCCACTGTCATGTGCTCGAACAGCGGGCCGCCAAGCTCGTCGTAATGCTTGCCCAGGCCTTTGGCGTACGGCGTGGCCGAAAGCCCAATTACCGGAACGCCCTTGGCGGTGGCGAGGACGGCCCGGTATTCACGGGAACCAGCGACCGTGTGTGCCTCGTCGATGATGATCAGGTCGACCTTCGGCATGCCGCGCCGGGCGATGGTCTGGATGCTGGCCACAAGGACGCTCTCATAGAGCCTGGTGGTGTTCTCGCCCTGGATGATGCCGTGCGTGATTCCGGCCTTGGTGAAGCGACGTGATGTCTGCTCGACCAGGTGTACGCGATTGCATAGGAAGATGACCCGCTTATGCTTCCTCCTCGCACCGCGGACAAGAGCCATGCCCATTTCGGTTTTGCCACTGCCGGTCGGGCTGCAGAGCATTTCACGCAGCACGCCCCCGGCCAGGGAAATGCGAAGGTTCTGGACGGCTGCGGACTGGTACGGTCGCAGGGTCAGCTGGCTTGATATCCCCTCGCCTTGGCTGGGCGGGTTTGGAGGGTTATCTCTTCTCTTCTCTTCTCTTCTGACGTGCAACTCAGTGGCTAGCGCCTTGCTAGCGTAGTCTTCTGACTTGCACGTCAATGGATAGCACGGTGCTAGCACTTCGCTAGCGGTTGAGACGTTGTCCATGTGCTATCCCTTCGCAGGCGTGGCGCTAGCGGTGCCGTTCTGCACCAAGAAGCCATGCTGAATCAGCACCTCAATGTCCAGGCCGGAGATCGACAGCTTCCGCTCGAGGAAAGGCACGTCATGCGGCACCGTGCCGTTGTTCTGGCTGGCGTACAACCAAAGCAGCATGAGATGGGCCTTGGACACGTCCTGCAGGGCGCAGAACGCGTAATCGTCGAGGATGGCTCGATGCAGCTTGATCCAAGGCGGATTGCGTTTGCCGTAGTGCTGGAATGTGTCCCAGTTCTTGACCGCGAGGAGCTGAGTATTCATGCAGCCCCCAGGTCGAGCTGCTCCTGTGCCGGCGGCAGATCCTTGCGCTTACCGATCAGGACGTAGCGGGCGACTCCTTTATGGAACAGGCCGTCTGGGCCGATCACATCCTCGCGCAGGGAGATGATCTCCCACGTTTCTTTCAGCTCTTTAATGCGCGTCGCGATTCGCAGGTAGCCCGCTGCCTGGCCCTCGTACGTCGACAAGCCGCGGGCACCGAAGTACTCGAGGACCTTCGGGAGCGTCGTAAGCTGAGTGTCGCCAGCAGTGCTACGAAGCTGCAGGCCTGCCCACTGTATCTCGTTGACGACGTATCTGATATGATCTGCACCGCAGTCGTACGTTTTCTTTTGCTTAGTCGTTGGGGCCTGGCCGCCACCGCCGACATGTGAAGCGCCACCCTTTGCGGTGGCGTTTTTCATTTTGCGATCAGCCATTGGCGTCTCCGCTCAGGAGACGCTTGATCTCCGCGACTGGCCAAGCAAGGCGACGATTGATGCGGATGGGGCGGATAGGCCCGTTCTCGAGGCAAGCCCAAATTCGAAGCGTTTGCTCAGCCCGAGTGAGATGAAAAGCAGCACACGCAGTTTCTACGTGGCTGCGAGTTTCTTGGTCGAGTGAGGGGAAAGCAGTAGCGGTTTGCATTCTGAATCATCCTTTCGCATTGCTGCGTGTTGAAGATGATTCATGCTCGTTCTCTTGCGATTATTGCGAAACTTAATTGGTCTTATCGTACGCTTGGTCTCGCTAAAGTACGCTTATCGTACAATTACCGTACGATTGTCGTCATTCTATTAATCCTAGATCTGATTTCTTCAATATCTGCGGTATCAGGATTGCCGTCGTTACCAACGAATTTGATTTCGCCATCGCGAGTCAGCTCTATAAAATCGTCGAACCCTGCCGACGCAATCGCATCCATTACTTGACGGGCCCTAGGGAGGGGATGACCTTCAGCCAGGGCAGTCTTCAAAGTTTGATGGATCATTGTGGCCAAGGCGTCTCTGACTCGCTTCTGTGGCTTTAATTGCCACATCGGACCATTCAATGGCTCGGGAACAAGCGCATCTATAACATCAGTCGCTCTCGCGGCCGTCTGCTCATCACGCTGTCCGAGGCTTGGATTGTTCGAAATCTCAACAGCTTCGTTGAACGCTCCAAGAGGTGCTATTGGCTGACGGGACTCCTGCCACTTCTTCAAGATCTGTAAAGCCTCATCCTGAGTTAGACGAATATCCCGACGTAAGACCTTAATTGGGCTTTCCAAATAAATAGAATCACCGCCAGCCAAGAAGGGTTCGACCACGGCCGTTGTTGACGACCAAGCCTGGCCGCTGACCCATACCTCCTCTACTTGTTTAGAAGAGAGCACTGCCAAAACAGTCCGCCCAGGCTTGACGAACGGACGCTGTCGCAGCCCATACTCTTCCCATCGTACGACGTACAGGGGAGTCCATGGCGGCACATCAGCATAAAGATAGATATCGCTTCTTGAAACCAAAGCGAGCAGTTGGGCCTCTGTCCAAGCCACCGCAGTACTTTCCGAAAGAAACTCAAGTGCCTGCGAAATATTCAAGATGACCGGAGCGCGACCGATATCCGCTATCTCGGCGACCAACTGTGCCTTTGCCGACAAGTCATCTGGGGCATGCCATCGTTTATGGAGCGTTGTTAACTTCGTTTGCAAAGTAGCAAGCTGCGTGTGCATACCATCCCTTTGACTCGCATCCCTCTCAGCCATCAACCGCAAATCCGCGATGTCGCGCTCAGTGTCTAAAATTTCACCCTGCAATTGGAACCAATATACGTGCTCTGAAATTATCTGAGTGGATACAGCACAGTCAGCTTCGCGAATAGCATCATGATTCTCGGCGAAGTCCCACCGATCGGCTGGAGGGGAGCTATTCCAAGCCTCTCGACTGCGGTACTTGGCCACCTGTTCTTGAATCTCAACAGGAAGATCTTCATAGGACGTTTCTAGATACGGTCGAAAAAGTTGACGCAGTGATACGTACATTCCCGCTCCTTCAAGCGTACCTTCAGAAGATGGGGCACCAGTCAGGCCGGTGAAGGAGCCGGCTTTTCGTCCGCTAAAACTAGACTGGCGCTTAACTCTTACTATGGCGACCTCAAAACCCTCCCTGACTCGGTTCAAGCCGGCGCAATCAATCGCAATTCTGACGCCTCCGACGCCAGCTTAACGTTCGCTTGCGCCAACATCCAGGCCTCGAGTTTGTCGTGCCATACCCGTAATAGGTCCAGTGGACGCACTTTGTAATGCTTCTCAGCCGTGGCGCTAGGCTTGTGCCCCATGATTTGCGCAACAACACCGGTTGGCGTCTCCGTCCACTCGGCCAGACTAGCAAACGAACGACGCATTCCGTGCAGTGTCACAGGCGGCACGCCAGCAATGGTGCAAGCTTTGTGCAAGGCTGCATTGGGTGCTGCCAATTTACCGTCTGCCGAGGTTTTGCTGAAAAACACCCACCGCGAAGGTTCCCAATGCTCGCCGCGCCCTTCTAGGCGGCGCAGTTGGCGCACGTTCGGTGGCGTTTCATTGACGCGCTTGAGGTCAAGAAGCCTCGATGCGAGAAAGGGTGTCAATGGGATGACACGATGGCCCTCCACCTTGTCGCGGATAGTCAAGCTGCGCCATTGGAAGTCTACGTCGCCCCACTTCAGTCCCGCCAGTTCCTCACGACGGGCGCCGGTCAGCAGCAGCCCGATTAAGTAGGTCGACATCACCGGATTGCTAATGCGAAGAACAGCGCTGAACCATGCGGCGAGCTGTTCACGTTGGAGCGCATCAGTTTTGCTCTGCTTCTTCGGGAGCGTGTCTCTTGCAATCCGGGTTGAGAGTGCCTGTGCGTCGATCAGCCCACGGTATTCCGCTTTAGCTTCGCACCATGCTGCGAAGATGCGAAGCAGATTAAAGGCGAGACGAGTACGAGAGGGACGCTTCGCTGACTCGATCCGCATCCATTCGCCAATACGGTCGGCGGTAAGTTCGGCCAATTTCAAAGGCAGCAGCGAAGCCAGCGGCCCTGGCTCCGTCGTTCCCTTGCCGCGCTTCTTTGCTTGTCCGCCTGGACTGGATAGGTCGAGATGATCCCGGTAGTTGAGATCTGACCACCTTGGACGGCGCTCCTCGATATAGACGGCCCACGCACTGGCCAGCGTCGCAGCGCGGCGTACAGATTCGAGCTTGGCCGCTTCCGCAGCGGCCTGTTTCTCGGCTCGCTGCTGGCGCGGGTCGATCCCCTTGTCCGTCTGCGACTTGAGCTCGGTCGCCTGCTTCTGTGCGTTGCCAATGGTCCAGGTTCGAACGTCGCCAATCGTAATTCGCAGCGTCTTGCCGTGCAATCGCGTTTCGAAGATGTAGGACTTCGTGCCTGCTGCAGTTACCCGCACGCCGAGCCCTGGGGTCTTGCCGTCCCAGTAGATGCATTGCTGCTTGTCGGCATCGCACTTAAAGCCGGCAACGCGCTCAGCGGTGAAATTCACCTTTTTCATCCCTACCGTCCCATGTAGGCGCCATGTAGGCAAATTATATCAACACAACGGAACAGTTCGGAATGAAGATTTCCGCTAATTTCTCGTATTTTTCGTACTTCCCCTCTCAAGCCCACAAAAGACCATCACTGATCAACAACCCTGAATATCATTTGGACAGGATTGTGATTCCTGTTGTCGTGGGTTCGAGTCCCATCAGCCACCCCAAGAATTCGGCAGTAAAAACAAAGGGTTACACGCTTCTGGCTTGTAGCCCTTTTGTTTTTTGGAAGATGAATTCCAAATTTTGGAAGATCTCTCGTGAAAGCTCATTATGTCTTGGGGTGCTGCTTCACGTAACCAAGGGAAAAAATGGCTGAAGAAATCGATGTCAGCGGTATCGAGAACCATGTCAAAAAGTGGCTCAAAGAAGCATTGGAGGCAGGGCGTACTGTTTGCGAGTTAAATGGAGCATCTCCACCGTTTTCGCCGGAGTTATCTCGACTAATTTCTGGTCGCCTACGGACGGAAGCGGACCAAGCTGCCCTGATTGCTGAAATGGACAAGCATAGAGCAATAACAGCAAAAGCAGGTGAGCGCTTCCAAGCTGCGTGCACGTTTTTCCTGATTGCCTTAAATAAAGCAGCGCGATGGGCTGACAAATGGAAGAAGGTGGTTCCTGAGCACGCCGGGATCGCAGACGGTTACCTGAGTAAGTACAAGCCCAACAAAGATCTGCGGGATATCCTCGAGCACGATGACGAATACTTGACCGGTGGCGGCTGGCATCCAGAAAAACTGGTGCAGACAACAATGGGCGGCGCTATGCGGGTAGATGCGTTCAGCACTCTTACCATTGATGGGCAAATTTTCATTGGGGGTACCCTAAGCGTGCAAGGGATGATGCAGGCAGCGGCGGAGTTCGAGGCCGCACTGGTAGCGTTGCGGCGCCCCGCCGATCCTTATTAACTGGGTTGCGCAGTATGCCGGATGGACATAGCGTCTTCCTAAAACGGAGGTTACGATGGTCGACTACAAACTGCTGCTTGCTAAATACATCGCCTTCGTGGGCGACGAGGAAGACATCACGTTCTGAGCCGCATCGGCCCTGATGGCCGGAGCGAGTACTCAAATGTCCAGTTTTCACCGGCTGAAGTTGTGGAATTGGAAAAATGCAACGCGCTTCCGCATTAATTTATTCCGTCGCCCTGGCGGTCCTGGTTTTCCGTCTGTCGTAAACTTACCGCACCATCCGGTCGCTGCTGTGCCCGGTAGCGTTCGTGATGGTCGTGTCCCCCTCGTCGCCCCGGTCGGTCGCCGCTGCCGGCCGCATGTCCTTCATGCGTGAACCGCGCGAACTCGATCCCTTCCTTTTCCGCCTTCTTCCTGGCGTGCCCCATCAGCCAGCGCAGGTTCGTGTTCCAACCGCTGGTCATGTAGGACTGTCCGTCAATGTTGCCGAAATCATACATACTGGTCGTGCGCTGAAGCGACAACGGCTCCCTCATCAGCGCGCGCAGTTCATCTGACCACTCGATCAGCTTGCAATTCGGGGCTTGCGCTTTCTTCCGTTTCCCCACCAGCATTTCGACGCCTACATCGGTGATCGTTTGGCGCGCGAAATGTCGCCTCTTGTCCGGACTGCTGACAGTCAAGTAAGCTGCGCCCAGGCAGAGTTTACCGACTACAACGTGCTGCCGCGCTCACGCGCCACGCGTCTGACTAGGTCGAGCTCAGCAGGCGTCACGGACCGCGTGTCCGGACGGGTCTTGTGATTCCTGTCGTCGTGGGTTCGACTCCCATCAGCCATTCCCGGAATTCCATCAAAAATCATATAGTTGTGTAATTTTGCGCATTCCAAGACGTGAAACTTCCAAACGAAAGTTCGAATTTCCCAACGTCGGAAATTGAAAAGCCACCGCGAGGTGGCTTTTT
>Ga0070658_10000601_pt1 | contig 31216 bp, 24 predicted proteins | sample KBSC13metaG_FD_64664 | JGI IMG/M metagenome (GOLD analysis project Ga0070658, IMG submission 64664) | Corn rhizosphere microbial communities from Kellogg Biological Station, Michigan, USA - KBS C1-3 metaG | ecosystem: Host-associated > Plants > Roots > Rhizosphere > Soil ... | reverse complement strand
GCGGGCCTCCGGCCTGCTGGTCACCACATCCTGTGGTGACGAACTTTCTGGGGGGATGCGAACCGTTTGCGCAGGTCGAATAGGGAAGTTCGTTTCCACAGGATGTGGAAACCAGCAGGCCAGAGGCCCGCGCTACCCGGAACTCTGCCAATCACGCGTCAACTACTTCAAGCGCGCGAGATCTCTACGACAAATCCAGCGCTCCACCCTCGCAGAATTCGGCTTTGCCGAATGTCTGGAGATCATGCCCCATCGATTTGGCGACCGCCATCCAGAGCCGGTTGTGCGGAACTTTCTCGAGCTTCAGCGCCCGGCCCATCTTGAACCCGGCCCCGCCGCCGATCATCACGCACGGGATATTGTCGAGCGAGTGCGAGTTGCCTTTGCCGAGCTCATTGGTCCACACGAGCAGGGTGTGATCGAGCATGCTGCCTTCGCCCAGCGGCTCCGGCGTATCGGAGAGGCGCTTGGCCAGGTAAGCAAATTCGCCAGCGAACCACGTGTTGATCTTTTGCAGCTTGGCGTAGGATTCCTTGTTGTCATCGGGATCGTGCGACAGGGAGTGGTGTCCTTCCTGAATGCCGAGCCAGCGCATCTGCGCCTGCCCCACCGACCGCATGTACTGGAGCGTTCCGACGCGCGTCATGTCGTTGGCCAGCGCGTTCACCAGCAAATCGATCTGCATGCGGCTGATCTGCGGGGTGTTGTCGTTCACCAACTCCACACTCGGGTCGAGTTCCGGCATGGGGTGGGCGAGCTTCGTTTCCTTGTCCGCACTGGCCAGATCCTGTTCGAGATTGCGAACGAGCGTGACGTGCTGCTCGAGCAGCGCCTTGTCGCGGGCGCTCAGCTTTGCGGACACCCGCGAGAGGTCGTCGCGGACGTCATCGAGCACGCTCACCAGGCTGTCACGATCTTTCATCCGGCCATAGAGCTTGGCAAAGAGCTGGTAGGGATTGTCCACGGGCGCCACCGGCTGATTGGCGCCCGCATAGCTCATGCGCGTCCAGGGATCGGCGCGATCCGGCACCGCCACGCCCACCTCCAGCGATCCGAATCGGGTGCGTGTCTCCGGCTGGCTCTGGAGGAAATTTTTGATCTCCTGGTCGATGGAAATACTGCTCGCCCACCCAGCGGGACTGCCGCCACCGCCACGGATGTTCCCCGGAAGCAATTCATTCGCCGTGAGCAGGCAGCTCATGCCGCGCATGTGATTGTCGCCGTCGCCGCGCACCTTGTTGGCGATCCCGTTCAAGACCAGCGTGCGCTCCTTGAACGGCTCGAGCGGCTGGAGGATGGATTTGAGGACGAGGTCGCCGCCCGCCTCGGGCCAGAAATCGTTCGGCAGCGTGCCGTTCGGTGAAAACATGATGACCACCCGCTGGCGCTTTTGCGCCACGGTCGCGCCCCGGAGGCTCGGCAGGCCAGCGAGGAAGGGCAGCGCGGCGGCGGAGACACCCAGGTTGCGGAGGAATTGGCGGCGGTTGAGCGTGTTCATAGTGGTGCTTTTGGTGCGGTAGGTGCGGCAGCCTGTTCGGCGACTTTGGGAGCGGCATCGGGCAGGCCGCGAGTGGCCGCGACGGTCGCGATCTCGACGAGCAGTTTGCGGATATTGAATCCCGAACCCTCGAACGACTGGCGCAGCGCTTCGAGAGTATCAGGCCCATACACGCCCACGGCCTGCTTGGCGGTGTGCTGGAAAAGATGATGGATGAACGCACGATGGCCGCCCGCGCTGTCCGCCGCGAATTTCACCAGGTCGCGCGCCCCCGTCAGGCGAATGGTCTCGCCATCGTCCGTGGAGAAGTCCGCGACGGGATTGATCGGCTTGTCGTTCTCCTTCGTCCGCCAGCGGCCGATCGCGTCGTAGTTCTCCAGGCTGAACCCGAGCGGATTGATCGTGCCGTGGCAGCTCATGCAGGTGCGATTCTTGGTCAGTTCGGTGATCTTCTCCCGCATCGTCAGGTGCGCGTCGAATTTCGCATCCTCAAAAGCCACCGCATTGGGCGGATTCTTCAGCGTCATACCGACAATCGTGCGCGTAAGGAACACGCCGCGGTGGATCGGTGAGGTCTGCTTGCTCGAGGCAAAGGCCGCGAGCAGGTAAGGATGCGTCACCACACCGGCGCGCTGCTTTGGATCAAACTCCACCCGCTGGAAGCCGTCGCCCGTGACTTCCTTGCCGTAAAGCTTCCCGAGGCGATCGTTGAGCAGCAGGTAGCTCGCCTGGAGCAGTTCGCGGTAGTCCGATTTTTCGCTCCACACGACCTGATCAAGGAAGAGTTCCAGAGACTTGCGCAGATCGGAAAGCACGGTGGCGTCGAATTCTGGAAACGACTTCGGGTCCTTCGAGACGGCTTCCGCGCGTTCGAGTTCCAGCCAGTGATGGAAAAAGCCCCGCAGTTTCGCCTTGGTCCGCGGGTCGGCCAGCATCCGGTTGGCTTGCGCGAGCACTTCCTGCCGGGTGTGCAGTTTTCCCTGCGCCGCGGCCTGCATCAGAATTTGGTCGGGGACGGAGTCCCAAAGATCCAATGCCAGCCGTGCAGCGACATCGTAGCCGTCGGGCTGTCCAGCATCCGGCAGTTCCGGATAGAGGAAACGCGGCGATTTGAGGGAAAACAAGACCACGTGTTTCAGCGCCAGCTCCGGGCTCTTCGCCGCCGCAAAAGGACGCTCGATGAAACGCTGATAATCCTGGTCGCTCAAGGGCCGGCGAAACGCCGTTTCAGCGAATCGACGAGCGAAAAACTTCAGCTTCTCGACCCGGTCGGGGGTGCTCGTTTTCACACCCGATAGCTCCTCGAGGTGATCGTCCACGTATTCCGCGACATCGATCGCGGCCTCGGTCGTCGACTGGTCCCATTCCTTGGAGACGCCCGTGCCGCGCTCGTAACCCACGCTACGGTCATCCGCCGGAAATGCCGTGGAAACGACCATCGTCTCGCGCAGTCGGTCCGGCCAGAGGTGGTCCTTGGGGATCGTTTCGACCACTCCGTGCGGCGTCTTCCATTGGAGTTCGATCGAGGCCGTCTTCTCCTTGAATTTAAAGAAGTCCAGCGCCAGCGGATACGACCGCCCCCCGAGGAGGAAAACGGTTTTCTTCTCTTCGCGCACTTCCTTGCCGCTGCTCACCCAGCCATCGATGAGAGTCTTCTTCGAGTCATTCACCCACAGCCGCACCCCGTTCTCGCTTTTCACGATAAACTCGTAGACCCCGGTCTCGTCGGCGATCACTGAGCCTTCCCATCGGGCCGAAAACTCCTGGGGCGCCATCTTCTCGGGATCGGGACTTCCTTCTCCGAAATGGAAAGCCACCTGCCCGTCCGTGCGGTCAAACTTCACCTTCTCGGGTTCCTTCTTCTTGGCATCCTCCTTCTTTTTCGCCTCGTCTTTCTTCTCGGCGGGCTTGGCCTCCGCCGGTTTGCTGGCGTCCGGTTCGGCGTTTTCCTCCGGCTTCGGAATCACGATTCCGGTATAGTGGGCCTTGAGGCCACGCTCGGTCCCCGGCGCCTTATCAAAGCCTGGCCGGAACCGGCCCACCACGTCGGCCACGGCCGTGCGGTACTGCGGCACGGTCAATCGAGCCAGATCGAATTCCGGCGGCTTCAGCCGGGCCTGTGCCTGTGGCGAATAGAACGCCTCGTAAATGTACGCGGCGACATTGGCGGCATCCTCGCCCACGCAGGAGCCCACCTTATCGTCCGGCATGGTGCGCGCGATGCGCTTGGTCAGCGCTTCGACACTGCGATTCCCGTGTAACGGTTCGTCGTATTTGTCCTGCACCCCCTGCCCTTTGTCCCCGTGACACTCGGCGCACATCTTCCGGTAGATTGCCGCGCCCGGGTGCTCCGGCGTTTCCGCCGCATACCCCCTCGAAAAAACGCCGCCGAGACAGAGCCCAACCAGTCCAGCGCATCTCAGCAGTCGAGGGATGAAGAAGGATGGATGGAAAGTCACAGGATCAAAGTGCATTACAGAGGCAAAACGGCAATCCCTCTTAAACCCCACAGAGGACATTCTCTTGGGGAGAACCTTGGGAGCGGGATGCACCAACGTAGGCTGGACTTCCCAGTCCCTTCGGATGACGCCCTTCTACGACGCCAACCGTCGATCATCCTTGTACGCGTTGCAACAATTGTCCCAGCGGCCCTGGGAAGAGCCGCCTACTTTGCCGCCGCCTCGCCGCCCTGCGGCCGCCCGAATTTCTCCACCGCGCCCTTTAAAACCGTCTGGTAGAGCTCCTTCTGCTGTTCCCCGCCAATATCCCAGCACTGCACCATCAGCACCGTGACCAGCCGGTTCTTTGGATCGACCCACATCACCGTCTTGCGCGCCCCCCGATGGCCGAAACTCCCGACCGCCGGACCTTCGTCGTCCCGCTTCTTCACAAACCAGCCGACTCCATAGCCCTCCTGGGGATTGACCATCACCTCACCCGTTTGCACGGCGGTCATTTGCTTCAGGGCTTCCGCCGACAAATATCGCTTCCCGTGCCACGTGCCGCCCTTCAGCAGCATCTGGCAGAACCGGCCCACGTCGCCCGCCGTGGAGTAAAGTCCGCCGGCCGCTTCGGCGAAATGATTCGCATAATCCGCCAGGGGACTCAGACCGAAATTGGCCAGCATCGGCGCCGGCACCACCGCGCCGTGTCCCAACCTCTCGATCAGCGCGGGCGTGATTGTCTGCCCCAGGTTGATATCCTCCAGCCCCGACTTGTCCGCCGTGGCCTTGACGGTACTGGCCAGCCGTTTTCCCAATTCCTCATTGGGCCAGAAGGTCGTCTCTTTCATCTCCAACGGAGTGAAGAGCCGCTGCTGTATGAACTCGGCGTAGGGCATTCCGGCAATGACCTCGATAACCCGCGCCCCCGTATTGATCCCGGAATTGTTGTATTCGAACTTGGTGCCCGGCTCCCGGAGCAAGGGCAGGGCGGCGAATTGGGCGACGTTTTCTTTCAGCGACCAGGCCCGCTTGAGCGCGGGATCGTTCGGCTTCACCAACCCGCTGGTGTGATCCATCACTTCGCGAATGGTGATCGGGTGTTGCGGCGGGTGCGGGGCCGCGTTCTCCTCCCTGACCATCTGCCCTTTGAACTCCGGGAGGTACTTTTCGACCGGATCGTCGAGCGACAGCTTGCCTTCATCCACCAGCATCATCAGAGCGGTGCCCGTGATGGATTTGGTCATCGAAGCGATCCAGAAAAGCGCGTCCGTTTTCATCGGCGCCTTCGTGGCGAGGCTGGAGTAACCAGCGGCTTCCAGGTCCAGCACCTTGTCTTCATCCGCGACCAGCACCACCGCGCCGGCAATGACCTGGCGATCGACAAGGCTTTGCAGGGCGGGCGCCAGTGGTCCGGGCTTGTCCACCGGCACCGATTCTTGCGCCAACAACGCTACGCCCGTGGCAAAGATAGCAGCACCGGGAAGGAGGAATCTTCGGTAGAGATGAGACAGCGAGAGATTTGTGCGCATGAGGAAATTTCGGGGTCCGCTCTGTTGAGCGAAGTATGGATGTTTTCTTAGCCGCCAACGATGTCGCGCCAAGCGCGGGGAACCCGACCGCTGAACGAGCAGCGTTGTTGCATATGGCGGCTGCCATTCCAAACCGTCATTCTGAGCGAAGCGAAGAACCTGTGATCTCTGCCTTTCCTCACCAGCACAACGTCAGATGCCGGAAGAGATCAGAGGTTCTTCGCTTCGCTCAGAATGACGGCAGGTGGCACGCGTCCTCTTGGATGAAGCATGATCTGGCTGACGGCCGTGCTCCAGCGGTTGAATGCTCCGCGCACCGATGGATCACGTTGAGGGCAACGTGATCCACGACACGGCGATTCGCGTACGGTTTACCAGCCGTACACTCAGCCCCTCTACGTCAGCCACGGCTTCACCACCGTCCCCGCCACATCCGTCAGCCGATAGTCGCGTCCCTGGAAACGGTGCGTCAGCCGCAGATGATCGAGCCCGAAGAGGTGCAGCATCGTGGCATGCAGATCGTTGATGTGCACGGGGTCCTGCGTGATGCTCCATCCGATCTCATCGGTCTCGCCATAGGTCAGCCCACCCTTCAACCCGCCACCCGCCATGAGGATCGTGAAAGCGCTCGGGTGATGGTCGCGACCGGTCACGTTCTTGCTGCCCCCGCGATTTTCGCCGAGCGGCGTGCGCCCAAACTCACCCGCGACCACGACCAGCGTCTCATCAAGCAGCCCGCGCTGCTTGAGATCCTTGATCAGCGCGGCAATCGGCTGATCGGCCATGCCGGAATTGAAGGCCAGTTCCTTGTCCAGATTGGAATGATGATCCCACGAGGCGTGGACGAGATTCACGAACCGCACGCCACGTTCCACGAGCCGGCGCGCCAGCAGGCAATTGGTCGCGTATTTCTTGTATTGCCCCGGTCCACCTGCGCGGTCGGCCTTGATGTTCGCATCCGGCCGGTTCACCCCATAGGCGTCCAAAGTCTCCGGCGATTCGCCCGAGAGGTCGATCAATTCCGGCGCCGCGCTCTGCATGCGGAAGGCCAGCTCATAGGCGGAAATGCGCGACGCGATCTCGGGATCGCGCGCCTGCTCGAATCGCGCCTGGTTTAATTGCGCGAGCACATCGAGACCCTTGCGCTGCAACTCCGGCGGCAGCCCCTCGGGGTTGTGCAGGTTGAGCACGGGATCGCCCTCGCTGCGGAAGAGCACTCCGGAATACACGCTGGGCAGAAAGCCGGATTGCCAGAGCGAGGTGCCCGCGCTCGTTCCCCGCCCCGCCGTGAGCACGACGTATCCCGGCAGGTCGCGCGATTGACTGCCCAGCCCGTAGTTCAGCCACGCGCCCGCGGAGGGCAGGCCGAAGGTCGAACGCCCGCACGTGAGCACGAGCTGCGCGGGATGGTGATTGAACTGATCGGTGTGCATCGAGCGCACCATGAGCAGGTCGTCCGCGCACGTCGCCAGGTTCGGCAGCAGGTCGCTGAAGACCATCCCGCTCTGTCCATGCGCTTCGAATTTTCGGGGCGACCCCATCAGCACCGCCGATTCTTTTTTGATGAAAGCGAACCGAACATTCTTGGTCAGCGATTCGGGCAGCGGCTGGCCATTCAGTTCATTGAGCTTGGGCTTCGGGTCGTAGAGGTCGAGCTGGCTCGGCGCGCCTTCCATGAAGATGAAAATGCAGCTTTTCGCCTTGGGCGCAAAATGCGGCGGCTTCGGCTGCAACGGATCAGAACCTGGCACCGCCTCGGAGGCTGCGAACACCTTGTCATCATTGAGCATCGAGCTGAGCGCGAGCATGCCCAGCCCGTTGGCCGTCGTGGTGAAGAAGTCGCGGCGCGTCAGGTGGACGGCTTTTTCGAGTGGGTTCATGGCGTCAATCGCGGGTAATGAATTCGTCAGTGTTGAGAAGGATGCGCGCCGTGGTGGTCCAGGCCGCGGATTCCACGTCGCCGGCCGCCTTCTTCGCGTCGTCTTCGTGCGCGACGTAGTAGGCGCGGGCCTCTTCCAGCAAGCCGAGCAGCAGGCTCGTCTCCTTCTCCTGCGCGGGGCGGGCCAGGCAGATGCGGATGGCGTGCTCCATCCGTTCCGTATCCCCGGAGCACGGATCGCTGAGGACCCGCTGGGCCAGGGCACGGGCGGCCTCGGAAAACGTCTTCGCGTTCAAGGTCGTGAGCGCCTGGAGCGGCGTGTCGGAAACCGTGCGGCGCACGTTGGCCACGTTGGCGTCCGGACAGTCGAATGTCATCAGGTCCGGGTAAGGCGCGGTCCGCTTGAAGAAGGTGTACATGCCCCGGCGATACCGGTCCTCCCCGGTGCTCTCGACCCAACGGAAATTGCCCGCGTAGCTGAGCGAAGCGATCTCCGGCGGCATGGGCGGGAAGACACTGGGTCCGCCGATCTTCGGCGAGAGCAGCCCGCTCGTGGCGAGATGCAGATCGCGCACGATTTCGCCCTCGGCCCGCAGCCGGTTCTGGCGCGCGAGCAGCGTGTTGCGCGGATCGATGTCGTTCAATTCCGGGCGCGTGTCCGAGCGCTGGCGATAGGTCGCCGAGTTCATGATCAAGCTGATGATGTGCTTGCGACTCCAGCCATGTTCCATGAATTCGCTGGCCAGCCAGTCGAGCAACTCGGGATGCGACGGGCGATCGCCGCGCACGCCGAAATCCTCGACCGTCCGCACGATTCCTTCGCCGAAGAGCCGCATCCAGATCTGGTTGACGATCACGCGCGCCGTGAGCGGATTCTCGCCATTGACCAGCCACCGGGCGAGGTCGAGCCGGTCGGGGGTTCCGCCATTGCGTGCCTGGAGCGGCGGCATCACCGCCGGCGTGCCCGCCTCCACGGGATCCGTCGGCGAGAGAAACTCGCCCCGGTGTAGAATCTTCGTGGGACGCTCCTGCTTGCGCTGGGTGAGCACTCGCACGTCCATGAGTGGCTGCTTCGGTCCGCTCGCTTCCACCGCTGCGAGTTCCGCGGTCAAAGCGGCCGCTGTCGGGTCGCTCTTCGCCAGCCAATCCACGATCTTTTCACGGTCCACTTCCGTCCATTTCTCCGAGCCGATCGACACCAGGCGCTTCACCTCCACCGGCAGCACGCTTTCCATCGACTCGCCCACGAGAGCGACGAGGCGGAAACGACCGATGGCGTGTTCCTTCCCAAATTGCTGCGACAGCGTGATCGTGATACGCGGGGTTTCGCGGCTGTCGATCGCCTCCACTAATTGGAACGTCGCGTTGTGCGCCTTGCCCTGCCCGCCGGCGATTCCCCAACCCGTTTCCGGATTTCCATCGAGGGCCGAGGCCACCAGCCAGCCCGTCTGGCTGAAATCCGCCTTCGGCGAATGCAATTCGAGCGTCGGGCCGGTGGTGACATCCGCCCCGGCGCGCACTGCCAATTCGGACAACACGAAATTGCCGTCCTTGCTTCGCCCGGGTCCGTGGCCAGGCAGCGAGTCGTCCGGGAGCACCTCGAGCCGCAATCCACTGATCAAGCCCTTCGGCAATGTCGCCACCACGGTGTAGCTGTCGGCCGCTTCCTGCGTGCCACCCGCCAGCCAGGAACCGTCATCCTGTTGCGCAAACCAGACGGCGCCCTCGCTCATCACCGAGTTGATCTCGACCGGTTTTGCTTCCGCGGGATGCTTGCCGAGCGCGGCGAGCCGGGCCGTCATCTCCTTCTCCCAGACCGGCAGGGTGTCGGCGAGCGGCGCCCGCGCCGCGGCGAGCTTTTCGCGCAAGACGCGCAGCTTCGGGGCGAGTTCCGCGTTCTTTTGTTCAAACTCCGCGAGCGCTTCCCGGGTCGTGCCCACTTTGGCGGTCGATTCGTCCGCATTATTGAAGAACGCGAACATCTGATAGTACTCGCGCTGCGTGAGTTGGTCGTACTTGTGCGAATGGCAGCGGGCGCAGCCCACGGTATGCGCCAGCCACACGCTCCCCGTCGTCTCCGTGCGATCGAAGACCGCCTCCACGCGGTATTGCTCCTGGTCCACACCTCCTTCACGATTCGTGAGCGTCTGGCGATGAAACGCCGTAGCCAAAAGCTGCTCGGGGGTCGGCTTGGGCAGGAGATCGCCGGCGAGTTGTTCGATCGTGAATTGATCGAAGGGGAGGTCGCGGTTGATCGCGTCGATCACCCAATCGCGATAGCGCCAGGCGTCCGGCCGCGCGCTGTCCTTTTCGTAGCCGTCGCTGTCGGCATACCGCGCCTGGTCGAGCCAGTGCCGTCCCCAGCGTTCGCCGAAGTGCGGGGAGGCCAGCGTGCGCTCGATCAATCGCGCATAGGCGTCGGGCGCTTCGTCGCGCACAAATGCGTCCGTCTCCTCGGGCGTCGGCGGCAGGCCCAGCAAGTCGTAGGAGACACGCTTGACGAGTGTATAGCGATCCGCCTCCGGGGAAGGCGTGATCTTCTTCTCCGCGAGTTTGGCACGGATGAAGGCGTCGATCGGTGAAGTGCTCAGTGCCAAATGCTGAGTGCTTAGTTGCGCAGTCTCTTCGCTTGGCACTGAGGACTGGGCACCAAGCACTGGCACCACGGGCCGCACAATCGGCCGGTAGGACCAATGCAAACCCCACTCCGCGCCCGTCGCCACCCACTTCGTCAAAAGTTCGATCTCCCGCGCGTTGGGCCGTTTGGCCTTCTTCTTCGGCGGCATCACGTCGTCCTCCTCCTTGGTCGTGAGGCGCGTGATGAGTTCGCTCTTTTCCACATTCCCCGGCACGACGCCGTGCGCGCCGCTTTCGAGTTCCTTCAGCACGCCCGCCCGGGTCGTCAGGACGAGACCGCCCTTGGCTTTGTCCATGCCGTGGCACTCCAGGCAGTACTCGGAGAAGATCGGCTGGATATCGCGCTGGAAGTCGATCTCGCCCGCGTCGAGGAGCAGCGGAGCGACGAGAAGCAAGCTCAGGGGGATGGCGAACGGCACGCGCATAACAGGCGAGTAATGCAATCGCCGGAAGAATCAAGCATTAGGGCGAATGTGTCTTGGGCGATTCGTTGATCCCGTTGAGTTTCGAGCGCCAGCGCTGGGAGAGCACGTGGCTGCGAGGGGCGCGCCTACGTAGCGGAATTCAGGTCCCCGGGGGCCACATTTCCACTCGCCGCCACCTCGCGCCGTCCCTTCCACCAACTCACCCCCGCATCGATCAACAACCCGAAATAGATCACGAAGAAGATCTCACACGCAAACCGGTACCGGGCATTGGTCACCCCCACCATCGAAGCGACGTAAAGCCCGCCCAGCATCGTCGCGATCCACCCGATGTGGACCCATTGAAACCGGGCCGGACGGAAGAAGGTCACCGTCATGCCGAGCAAAGCCAGGAAATAGAAATAGGGCATGCCGGGCATCATGTGGTGCTTGTCGGGGATGGCGCCGTAGAAATCGTGGACCCACCGCTCCTGCGTCATCGGCCGATCCGGCATACGGAAGAAAATGCGGACCTGGTTCCAGATGTCCTGGTACCGGCCAAACCAAGCGATCTTCTGCGGATCGTAATGGCCGTTCACCCAGGCAATCATTTGCTCCTTGTCGCACTTCTTGCCCGTGAGCCGCTTGCTCAGCTTCAACATCCAGACCCGATGCGTGGCCGAGACGAGTTGCTTCTTCAGCAACGCCTCTTCATCGTAGGCGTACGCGCTCCAGACATCGATCGCGAGGTGGAACTTTTGCACAGGGAGGAGCAACGAGTCGACTGGTCGCGCGGCGATCGCCTCGCGGCAGAGGTTTTTCAATACCTTTGATTTGTCCTTCTTGATGTGCAGCTTCTTTTGGTCGCGCACATATTCTTCCGCCATCTTCAAGACGTCCTTGTCCAATTGCACCAGGTCCCCGGGATAATCCGGATACCGCTGGCGGACGTCGTCACGCAAAGGCAACAAATACGGGGCGATGTCCGGCTCATGCTTCGATTGATCCGGGGCGAAACGCAGGAGCGTGGCATACATCAGCGACGATCCGTCGCGCCCCGGCCCGAGGCGCAGCGCCAGGCACATCACCACGGCAAGAACCGCCAGCCCGATCCCCATGCGCAACCATTGCTTCCAAAAGACCCGGACGATCAGCACGAGGCTGAAGAGACAGAACGTCTTGGCCTCGAGACGCGTCCCCATCACGAGAAAGACGCTGACCATGAACCCGGCAAAAATCGGCCATCCCGGCCGCCGGACGAACAGCGTCCCCAGGAGGACCGCAACCAAAGCGAAGAACAAATACTGCGCCTCACCAAGCACCACGTGCTCGTACCACATGACCATTGGGCTCACCGCGAAAAGCAGGGTGATTGGGATGATCGCCACCTTCCACCAGCGAAACCAAAGCCGCACCAGAGCCCCCACGAGCACCGTCGCGACCAACCCCAGCCCGTGCTGCACGATCGCCGTGGTGATCAGCGCCGGAAATGGCAGCAGGCAGGGCAGACTAAAGAGATATGGCGTCAGGTAGGAGCGCCGGTTGTTGATGTAGAACTGGTGCTTCTCCAGGAAATGATAGGTGGTCTCGTAGAAATCCGAGCTGTCGTACTGGATGAAGGCATACGGCATCGAGATCATCATCGCGATCCGCAACGCCAGTCCCACGAGCAACGCCGGCAGACACCAGCGCAGGAGTTCGAGGAACGAAGGGTGGGTCAGCGCGGCCTTGACCGCTGTCCAGCGTCCGGGCTTCGTCCGGTGCTCGGCAGGATCACTCATGAAAGGGAAAACGCAGAGGCGCAGAGACGCAGAGGGGAAAAGCAGCGATGGGATGATGCACCGCCGGCGCGAAAGCGTCTTGCAACATCTCTCCCCCTTTCAACGACTCCAATGGCGCCACCACCCTCCTCCTCACTCATAATTCCGCAGCCCAATCAGAAACTGCTGACGGTTGTACCGCACGATCGTATCGAGCACGACCCCGCAGGTGAGGCTGAGCGCCGAGAGCACCGCCAATCCCACCGCCAGGATGGCCAGCGGAACGTGATACACCCACTGAAAGCGCACGTAGTCGAGAATCGGAAACACGCCCACGCCCAGCGAGAGCAGCGCGACCGCGAGGCTCAACGAGGAGAAAAACACCAGGGGCCGGAAATCTTTGAAGACCCACATGATCACCCGCAAAACGCGAAAACCGTCCTGCACGGTATTGAGCTTGGAAAACGAACCCTCGGGACGGCTCCGGAATTGCACATTGGCCGAGTGCTGCACGAACCCTTTGTCGATCGTTTGCAACGACAACTCTGTCTCCACCTCGAACCCACTCGAGAGCAGCGGGATATTCCGGTAAAAGCGCTTGGTAAAAAGCCGGTAGCCCGAAAACAAATCGCCGCACGGGCTGCGGAAAATGGTCTCGATCGTGGCGGCCAGCAGGTCATTGGCCCACGTGTGCAGCGTCTTGAAAGCCGCCGGGTCATCGCTCACCCGGCACCCGACGATCGTGTCTCCGCCCTGCTCTTCGATCTTCGCGATGAGCTTGGCCGCCTCTTCCGCGGGATAGGTGTCGTCACCATCCACCATGATCAGCCAATCGGAGACGGACACGCGAAAGAGCGTCTGGACGGCATTCCCCTTGCCCTTGCGCGGCTCGCTCACCACTTCCGCCCCGGCGTCCCGGGCAATCTGCGCCGTATCGTCGGTGCTGGCGTTGTCGATCACCAGGATGCGCGCGTGTGGAAAAACCGCGCGAAAATCCTTCACCACCTTCCCGATCGTGAGCGCCTCATTGTAACACGGCACACCGATGGTCAGGGTCTTGGAGCCCTTGGGGGCCGTCGTCAGGGGTGTGGTGGTGTCAGAAGGCATGCGAAATGGGAGCGCGGATGCTGTCTTGTCCCCGGCCCGGAGGCAAGAGCGACGGAATGACGAATCCGTAATCGCATTTGAAAAATTTCCGGCATTCTGAAACGGTTCCGCTCCCGGCCCCTGCGCCGGAACCCCCAAGACACACCCTGCCCAGGCCCAGCCTCCCATGACGTTCAAATTCCACTGCACCTGCGGACAGAAGGTATCCGCGACCGACGACATGATCGGCACGACCGCCATCTGCCCACGATGCGGGTCGGGCGTCGTCGTCCAACTTCCCCCGGAACTCGCCGCCACCGCCGCCCCGCCGGGGCCTCCCCAATTGCCACCGCAACTGGCCCGTGTGCCCGCAGCCGTCCCGACGGCCGTTCCGATGGCCGTGGTGCCGCGTCCGGTGGGATTGCTGGCCCTGGCCGCCGCGGTCACGCTGGTCCTCCTGATCGGCACGGCGGCGTTTCTCTTTCGCGCCCATTTGCACGACCTGGTCGAGAACAACCGGCCTGTTCTCATCGGCCTGCCGATCTTCCTCGTGGTCTACAGCGCGATCACCGCAATTTTCCTGCGGCTGGCCGTCCGCATCGTCGTCCGCTTCGACCTCGCGTTTCTGGAAGCCTGGCTGCTGGCCCTCATGATCAGCGCGGTCAACGCCCTCTCCGTGATCCCCGCCGTGCTCGTCCCAATGCACATGCTGCCACCCGAACAGGGAGGAAAGCTCCTCGTCCTCACCGCCAGCGGCGGCCTCCTCGTCACGATCGTCGCCTACTCTTTCTTGATTCGCAACGCCCTGGGCCGGCCGATCGGCATCGGCCGCGGCATCCTCACCTATCTCCTCCAGATCGTCTTCGTCGCCGTTCTGGCCGGGATCATTGCGGTGATCGGCACCCTGGTTGGCACATTCTTCCTGCACCGGCAGTTGATTGTCCCGCCGCCCAAATAAGCGGCCAGCGGCATTCTCCGGCTTTGCGCTTTCCGTTTGGCCCCACTATGTAAGCCATCCTGCGCAGCCGCCGGTGTGGTGAAATGGCAGACACAACGGACTTAAAATCCGTTGACGCGAAAGCGTCGTGCGGGTTCGAGTCCCGCCACCGGTACTCTTCCTCTCTACTTGCAGCCTTGCCGGGCGTGCCGCCGTGTGGATACTGGGCAACGAGGCAAACCCGTGAATCGAGCCGAACTCACCAAAGAGAACTCGCCTGGGCCAACCATTGCGGAAGCGCAACCGCGGGGCGATCCCGATGCCCAGGCCCCTCCTGTACTCACCCCGCTCACCGGGCGCGACACCGAGGTGGCGCTGCTCACGGACCGCTGGGAACAGGCCCAGGAAGGCATGGGACAAGTAGTTTTGATTGTCGGGGAAGCAGGTCTCGGCAAGTCGCGGCTTGTGCATACGATCATGCAGCGGGTGCTGGATTCGCTGGCGGGAGGGCCGGAGGGGGAAGTAATCAGTGATCAGTTGCCAGTAATAAGTGGCGGCGGGGCGGCGTCGCCGGTGATCGAGTGGCATTGCTCGCAACGATTTCAAAATACGGGGCTGCATCCCATCGCGGACTATGTGGAGCGGCTGCTCGACTTCGCTCACCAGGAATCGACGGCGGCGCGATTCGACCGGCTGGCCCAGCATCTCGAAGAGTGCGGCCTCGGCCAACCGGAGACCGTGGCGCTCTTCGCCAAGCTCCTCTTCCTGCCGCCCGATGATCGCTATCCGGCGCCCGGACTTTCACCCGCACGCGAGCGGGAGGAGATTTTCCGCGCTGTCCGCAAGTGGCTGACCGCGCGGGCACAACGGCAACCGGTGCTTTTCGTCGTCGAGGATCTGCACTGGATCGACGCCTCGAGCCTCGAGTTCCTCGGGCAATTCATCGAGGAAGGCCTGCACGATCGCATTCTCACCGTGCTCACCTGCCGTCCGGAATTCCGGGCGCCGTGGACCGCGCCGGCCCACCAGACCAGCCTCGCGCTCAACCGCCTGACCCGGCGCCAGGTCGCGGATTTGACGCGCCAGGAAACCGGCGGCGCCCTGCCCGAGCCGCTGGTCGCGCAGATCTTTCAACGCACGGGGGGTGTGCCTCTCCTCGTCGAGGAGTTTACCCGCCTCATTCGGGATTCCGTCGCCTTCGAGCGGGCGCACGAGCAGGAAATCCCCGCCACCCTTCAGCATCTGGTGATGGCCCGGCTCGACCGCATGGGAATCAATGAGGAGGTCGTCCATTTCTCCGCCACGCTGGGCCCCAAGTTTCCGCACGATATCCTCGCCGCCGTCGTGAGCGTGGATGAACCGGCACTCCAGGCCGAGTTGGGCAAACTGGCCGAGGCCGGGATTCTGAACGTGACGGGGCAACCGCCCCACTGCACCTACCGGTTCAAGCACGCGCTGCTCGAAGAGGCCCTGCACGGCGCGCTCGATGACGCGCGGCGGCGGGAGTTGCACCGGCACGTCGCCGAGGTGATGGAAGCCCGCTTCCCGCTGGTCGTGGAGACGCGCCCGGAATTGCTCGCCCAGCACTTCACCGAGGCGGGACTCCTGGAGAAGGCGGTCGCCTATTGGCTCCGCGCCGGCCGGCGCTCGCACGACCAGTTTGCCAACGTCGAGGCGATCACCCACCTCAACAAGGGGCTGGCTTTGCTCGGGGCTCTCGACGAATCCCCGGACCGCGACGCACGGGAATTGGAACTGCTCGGTCCCCTCAGCACCTCCTACATCGCCGCTCGCGGCTATGCCGCGCCGGAGGTCCGCCCGGTCGTGCACCGGGCGCGCACGCTCTCCGAGCGCACCGGGCAAACGCCACAGGCCTTCGCAATGATGCGCGGCCATTTTGCCTACCACATCGTGCGGGGCGATTTTCGGCTCTGCACGGACCTCGCGGCGGATGCGGTCCAATTCGGCGAGCGGCTGGGAGATCCCGGCATCCTCATGGAGGCGCTCTTTCTCCAGGGCCTCACGCGTCTCTATCGTGGCGACTTCGCCGGCGCCCACGAATGCTGCGCGCGGGCGCTCGCCGACTACGACGATCGCGAGCGCACCGCATTCTGGGCCGTGCGCACCGGCGAGGATTCCGGCGTGGCCCATCGCTGCTACCTCGCCCTGGCGTCATGGCATCTCGGCTTTCCGGAACGCGCCCTCGCCCTCAACCGCGAGGCTCGCGAACTCGCGCGCACCCTGCATCATCCTTTCAGCTTGGAATACGCCTTGCACCACACCGGCTGGCTGCACCAGCACTGCCGGCTGGGGGCGCAAACGCAGGCGGCCGGCGATGAGGAAATGCGCATCGCCGCCGAGCAGGGATTCGTCTTCTGGCACGCCTCCGGCACGCTCTACTCCGCCGCCGGCCTGCTCCTTCGCGGGCATCTGGAGGAAGGCCTGGCCCTTCTCCAAAAAGGGCTCGACGCCTACCGCGCCACGGACGCCGCCCTCGGCCTGCCGTACTATCTCAGCATCCTGGGCGAAGCCCTGACCAAAGCCGGCCGCTACGACAACGCCCGCCGCACCTTCGAAGACGCCTTTGCCCTCGTGGAGAAGAACGACGAGCGCTTCCAGGAAGCCGAGCTCCACCGGCTGCGTGGCGAACTGGACCTGGCCGAAACCAATGACGAGGCGACCGCCGAGGAGCGCTTCCGCCGGGCCCGGGAAACCGCCCGCCAACAAGGGAGCCGGGCCTGGGAACTGCGCGCCACGATGAGCCTCGCCCGGCTCTGGCATCGGCAAGGCCGGCGGCACGAAGCCTTCACCGCGCTCACCGCCACCGTGGGAATGTTTGCGGAGGGCTTCAGCACTCCGGACCTGGCGGATGCCGATTCCCTCCTCCGCGAGCTGGGCAATGAGCGCATGCGCGACGACATTGCCGCCGGCATCAAATACGTTCGCGGTTGCATCCCGCCGCCGATGGAAGGCCCGGTGGCCGTGGACTGGCGCTACATCCCCTCCTCCACCCTGGGCGGCGACACCATCGGCTATCACTGGGTGGATGCGGATCATCTCGCGCTCTATCTCATCGACGTCACCGGCCATGGGCTCGACTCCGCGCTGCTCGCCGTCACGATCACCAACGTCATCCGCTCCGGCTCCCTGCCCGAGGCGGATTTGCGGCGGCCGGAGCAAGTCCTGGCCGCCCTGAACCGGGCCTTCCAGGGCGCGCAGCATGGATACAAATTCTTCACCATCTGGTATGGCGTCTATCACGCCCCGAGCCGCACCCTCTCCTACGCCAGTGGCGGGCATCCGTCCGCCATCGCTGTCCTGCCGGACTCGGCGCAGCCCCTGGTCTTTCCCGCGACCGGACCGGTCATGGGAGTGCTCCCCGAAACCACTTTTCCCGCCACCACCACCTCGCTGCCGCCCGGCACGCGGCTCCTTATCTTCAGCGACGGCGTATTCGAGATCCGTCGCGACAAGCGCGGCGTGTGGAATCAAGCGGCGTGCATCGCCCACCTGGCGGCACAGGATCGTGCGGCTCCCAGCATGATGGACTCGCTGCTCGCCCACGCGCGGGAGTTGCGCGGCTCGTCACAACTGGATGACGATTTCTCCGTCATCGAGGCGCAGTTCAAGTAGGTCTTCGCACGACCGCCCCCGCATGAGTGTCAAACTCACCGTTCTAGTTGCGCTGTCCGCAGCATTCTTTGGAGCCTGCCAAACGCCAAATCATCGCCCGGCCCGCCCAGTCTCCGAAGCCCCATTGCCGCCAAAGCTCAAAGAGTTGGTCGAGAACTATCAAGAAGACCGCCTCTATGGCACAAAGCGGACGGCGGAAGGGCTGCCGATCGTGTCTGACGCGGCGCGAAGTGCGAAGCGGTACTTGGGAATCGACTACGCGGACCTCGTTCGCCGCAGTGCCCACGGAGAAAGTACCAGCCTCGAGAAATTGATGGGATTGAGTATGGACGGAATGGCTGGCGAGGAGCACGCAGCCACTCTTGTCACCCTCCTCGAAGGTTTGGGCGACAAGCATTTCGCCGCGTCGCTTCGACGGTGTAGTCCGGGCGTCCGGAAGTCGGTCCGCGAGGAAATCGCTCTCGCCCGCCAGGGCAGCGACGCCCAAACTCGCGCGCGGTTCCCGGAAACGTTCGGGAAGTGAAGCCCGGCCTACCCGACAATGCCGCGGATATCGATCAGGTACATTTGCCGGCCGCCCGCGTGGGCGCTGTCGATGCAAACAAACTTGCCATCCCGCGAGGCTCGCGGGTGCGTATCGCAGCGCCATTCCCCGCGGTAGGGCGGCTTTGACTCGAAGTCGCCGAGCGGCACACGGCGATTGGTGGGGATATGGTAGAGGTACACGTGCTGGAGGTTTTCCTTGTCGGGGTAGGTGTCGTTCAGCACCCACTCGTTGTTGGTGCCGGGCACATAGGTATTGTGGCCGTTGACCACCATCAGATCGGGCCCCACAGGCGTCACATTCCGGGTCTTGTCCTCGAAGAGGTAGAAACGGTTCTTCAGCGAGGGGTGATACGCCCAGGCGAAGACATGGTTCGGGTCGCGCCAGATGAAGTGGCTCGTCTGCCCGAGCGGATCGAGGATGAATCGTTCCGACCCATCGACCGCGGCTGTGAACATGCGGGTGCCAAACCCGCCCGCGCTGCCATATTTCCTGGCCGCGTCCGGGCCGCGCCAGCGATGCAGCCAGAGGAAGCGGGTCCCGTCGGTGTTGAAGAGCAGGTGGTTGAACCAATGTTTCGCGCCGTCGAATTCCGCAGGGTCGGCGTCGAATGGGATGGCCGCGATCTCCGCAAACGTGATGAGCAACCGCGATTCACCCGTCTGCATGTCGATCTTCCAAATGCCCGCATCCTTCGGGGCGAGCACCTCCTTGTTGGGATCGGGCACCCCGGCGTAACCGTATCCGGGACGGGTGTCGTTCAGCCGGCGAAAGTCCGGAGCCAATCCCCAGCGACCGTCGGGACTCACGGTGTAAACGGGATGCGGCAGGGTGCGTTTCTTCCCGGACTTCACATCGAGGATGTGGCAGACGAAATGATCACCCTCGCGATCATTCCAAAACACTTCGCTCGATCCGCCGGGCAGCCATTGCAGCATGCACCCCTGCTGCCAGTTCCAGGCATGCGTCTCGCCAATTTCCGTCCATTTGTCGCCGTCCTGGAGATCGATCATGCCCACCTTGATCACGTCATCGGCCGTGGGGGACCGGCTTTCAAAGTCGACCTCATTCCCGAGCCCGTAGCGATTCGTCGGGTCGAACTGGAATTTGTCGTAGTAGCCGAACCAATGGAACTTCGGCCCGCGCGTGATCGCGCGCACCGGCGGGTAGGACGGAGCATCCTGACCACGGGCGACGGTGCCCAAGGCAGCCAGGGCGGTCGTGCGAAGAAAAGTTCGGCGGGGAAAATTCATGGCGGGTGGAAGATCCTGAACGGAAAACGTGGAAGTCGAAACTCGAATTTTGAGATTCCGCCTCCTACGTTCACTCCCCCCATTAGACCATGATTCTCTCGCTCATCTTTGTGATCCTGGCCGTCCTCTTTTTAACGGTCGCGTACGTGTGGCTGGTGATCGCCGCGTTCCGGGTGGATCTTCCGTGGGGATTACTGGTCGTCTTCGTGCCGATCATCATGCCCCTCATGTTTCTGCTCGTGCACTGGGAGGCGGCGCGAAAGCCATTTTTCTGCGCGCTGGCCGGCCTGATTGCAATCGTGCCCGCTGTCGCCATGAATTGGGAGACCATCCAACAGCGCAAAGCCCAACTCTTCGCCGAGGTATTGATCAAGCACGGTCAGACGCCCCCAAAAGCCGACAAGGAGTTATCGGCCGCCGTCCTCGCGAAGAAGGAAGCCACCCTCATCGAGCATGCCAATCAAATGAACGCCAAATACGCGGACCTGGTGGCCCGTCAGAAAACGCTGGCCACCAGCGACGAAGCGGCCAAAGCCGCCTTCGCCGCCGACGCCGAGGCCTACGCCACCCTGCGCAAGCAGGTGGCAGCGGAGAAGGCCGAGGTGGAAGCCATGAAGGCCAGTAATCAGTAATCAGTTAGAACGTAGTAACCAGTGTTTTCGCAGCGAATTCTCTTACTGATTACTGGCCACTGATTACTGATTACTTGCTCCCCGGTCCCCCTCCGGCAAAAACGCACCGACAATCTCCGCCCACAACGCATACCCCTTCGCATTCATGTGGAGTTGATCGGCGACGAAGATATCGGGGAGAGGCAAGCCGTCGGAGCCGAGCATCCTGGGGAAGACATTGATGAATTTGAGGTTTGGACTCTTCGCCGTGTAACTCTCGATCAGCGCGTTGGCTTCCTTGACCTTTTCCACTTGCGACCAGCGCTTCGGATTTCCTGCGATGGAGATATACGCGATCGTCGTTTCTGGAAGTTTCGCATGCACCTTCTCCACGAAGGCTTGAAACGCCGCGAAGACTTGCTGCGGGGATTTGCCGGCGTTGATGTCGTTTCCGCCGGCGTAAACGACCACCATGCGGGGCGCGTACGGAATCACGATGCGGTCGGCAAAATGAACGCTGTCGCCCAACTCCGATCCACCGAATCCACGGTTGAGTACATGGTGGTGGGGAAAGTCCTGCTCCAGCGAAGTCCATTTCTTGATGCTCGAACTGCCGACGAAAACAATGCCACCCTTTTCGGGAGGATTGGCGCGATCCTTCTCTTCGAAGGCGGAAATCTCCTTCTCCCATTTGGCGTAGGGGACGGCAGCGGCAACCTCATCCGCAACCAACTTCGGGACGGAGACGAAGACGAGCGAAAGGATGACGAGGAAATAATGCAGCGGGGAAAGCATGGGTCGCAGGATGCAGCTCACGGACGGACGTGGCAATACGAGGAATTTGATTTCACAGGCGTGGAGACGGCGATTTGCCGAATGTTTGAAAAACTATTCTCGGTGTCATTCGGAGACGCTAAGCGGGATTGTTGGAGATCCTCGCACTCGGACACGCGTGGGTGGATCGCGTTCTCCGCAACGCGATGGGAAAAAGAATCGCGGCTCCGCCGCCCATCTTTTCCCATCGTCTTCGGAGAAGACGATCCACCCGCGCTCTCTGCTTTCCAAGCATTTACCAAGACGTCATTGGATCAGGCGGAAAAGTACGTGGAGCTCCAGGCACTCCACTCACAATAATTGCGGCAAAGGCGCATTTTTCTTACTTCGTTGTCAGATATACCCAATTGCAGTCGCTCGCGCTTAATAATTTACCGCTCATCTTTACCGTTCCTTGACAATTCTCCGGCGAATGAATCCCGAGCGGCGGCGTCTATAGGGTTGGGCAGGATCGCATTCCGCGAGGCTGGCCATCTTCCACACAATCGAAAATCAACTATGAAACGAACCCTCAGTATTTTGAGCGCCCTGGCCTTCGCCACCACGCTCGCCCTCGCAGACGACAAACCGGCCGCCCCGGCGCCAGGCGCCCCCGCTGCTCCCGGCGGCAAGGGTGACCGCCCAGCTCCCGAAGAAATCTTCAAGAAGCTCGACACCAATGGGGACGGCTTCATCAGCCTCGACGAATTCAAAGCCGGCCCACGCGCCCAAAAGGATCCCGCCAAGGCGGAAGAGGCCTTCAAGAAAATGGACACGGACGGCGACGGCAAGCTGAGCCTCGAAGAGTTCAAGGCTGGCCATCATGGCGGGCCCGGCGGCCACAAGCCAGGCGGCAAGCCGCCAGAAAAGCCAGCCGACGCGAAGTAAGCGCCCGGAACTGAGATCTCAAATCTCAAATCTCAGACGCCGCGCCCCACCGGGCGCGGCGTTTTTGTTCTTTGTGTTCATTAATTCCGTCATGGAATCACGCGACACGGACGGCAAATTAGGAATTTTTAATGGCCTGGCTCGTTGCGGCGAGAATCGTGGGGACTACGTTTCTCGTATGAAAACGAAATACATTCCGCTGGCGGTAGCCGGGTGGGTAGCGGCCGGTATGACACCGCTCGCCATGGCCGACTCCGTGGCGATTCGCAGTCCTGAAACGGCACAAACGCACGCCGACAGTTCCATCCTCTGGCACCAACTTCGCTGGCTTCCAGCATCACAGAAGCTCGTCGCCAGCATCACGTTCAGCAATCTCAATTACGTTTCGACCGACGAGCCGCGGGATGACGAGCGATTCGATTTCTCACTCCCGGGCGTGAAGTTCGATTCCAAGGACGAGACGTTCTATGTGTCCGGCGCGCATGGCGAACGCATCCCGGTGGCCGTCATGCAGCGGGACCTGATCGGGTACAGCATCAAGGTTCTGCCAGGCGCCCAGATGGACGTGGTCAAGCACAGTGGATTGGTGCATGTCACCCTTGTGGCCGGCAACACACGGCTGCCCGGCAGCCGGTGGATGGAAAAATGAACTGACTCAAAGGCCCGCCAGGCTGTGCTCGTGACGCGGCAAATTGACGAAGGTCGTCTTCGCTTGCTGGATGATCACCGGCACAGCCACTTCTCCTTCCGCCTCCGACAGCGCATAGACCGTGTACCTCCCGGGAGCAAGGCTGACGCGCTCCAGCGTCTCGTCCCATGAACCCAAGTGATTGCGGACCGTCCGCACCAGCACCCCATGGCTGTCGTAGATCGAATACCCCGTGTGCGGGTAGAACCTGGTGTCGAAGTAGATTTGAGGCGCCGATTGCTCTCGCGCCGAATTGACGACCAAATAGCCCGAAGGTCGCGCTTTCACTTCCGCAGTGACAGGCCCCACCGGCTTCAGCACGGCCACCGGTTGCGGGCCGGCACATCCCACGATCCCCGTGAGCATCAAGCACAGGACGCCCTGGGCGATAAATCGATTCGTATTCGCTTTCATAGGTCTCAGTATTCGCCGATTCGCCATGATGAACATGCCCGCACCATCAAGATGCGCACTTTCACAGGCCGTTCAACTCGTGGATCAACAAACGGCCTAGGATTGTTTCGCAGCAGATCACCGGACCGCGCGGGTGCAAAATCAATTCTTCGAAAACGGCAGCCTGCACGAATACCGGTGACAAGGAAGCGCCTCTCTGCTGTTTCAGCGCCTCAAGCCGTAACGGTCACGAGCACGTGCCCCCGGGAGTCGATCGACAAGGGAAATTGGGGCAGGTTCCGCTTGGCCGGACCTTTCGTGACATTGCCGCCGGGATCAAAAGTCGAGCCATGGCAGTCGCAATAAAAGGACCGGTCGGGCTCGGGCGTGAGCTTGCAATGCCGGTGCGTGCAATATGACGACAGGGCGACGAGTTGCCCGTTGCGCCGCGCGAGAAAGAAGCCCTGGCTGAGAAAGGCGGAGTAGAGGCCGTCGGCCGCATAGCTGCTCCCCGGGCCGGCATCCACAACACGCCCGGCGCCCGTGCCCGCGCCCGTTCCCGGGCTCACGGATTCGCAGCTTGCCGCCGTAACTGCCGCGGCGGTGAGGAGGAGAAACTGCTTTCGACTCAGGCAGCCGCTCGCGGTGTCGTCATGGTTCATACGGCGCGGTTCAATATTCGAAGACCAGGCTCGTGTAAATTCCCCAGTGGAGTTCTTCCCGCGCCGCGCTGTTCATCGGGAAGACGTAGCCCACGCCGAGCCGCGGTTGGACGGGCCCGAGGCTGTTCAAGTTGAACCGGACCGCCGCATTGCCAAGGACGCTGTTGCGGCCTTTCTCCTCCTTGTTGAGCTGTTTCTCGCCATTGATCTCGAACACGGGCGTGATCTGCTGGATGCCAGGGATCGCCAGGTCCTCGCGCTTGATGGCATAGCCGATGGTCACGCCGTATTCGAACGTGTGAATGCCGTCATCGTCTCCGCCATAGAGCGCCGAGTATCCCAGGAGGGATTGAAAGGTGATGTTCTTGCCGATGCGCGTGTCGTTAAAAATTTTCGGCACCAGTTCGGTACTCTTGCTCATCACGGTGTTGGTGGGAATGCCGACTTCCAAGGCCACGCCAAACGTCGTGTCGAGTTGGTTGTCCTCGGTCACGTATTGAAAGATAGGATAGCGCGCGCCGAGATCCACATTCCCCAGTCCTTTCACCAACTCCCCGGGCGCAGATTCGCGATTATAATGCAGTTCGACTTCCACGGTCAGCAGGCCGAATCCGTGCTCGATCTCCATCAGCATCTCGTCGGAGCGCTGATGATGGAGTTCCGAATGAAACCAATCGAAGCGGAATTCGTTCAGTTCCTGGTTGCTGTCATCATTCAGGAAGGGCTCCGGATAGGTGGATTCGCCATACCCGCTGCGGTGATCGAGCAGGCCGAAGAGTCCGTATCGCGTATTGTCCGCCGCGGAAGCGGCGCTGGTGCCAGGCGTGCCAGCATGGAGCATAGCCCCGCAAGCCATCGGCAGGAGCATTCCGCAGATACGAGTCACAGTCTTCTTGGGCAAATTCATGGCGGCGAGATTAGGGGTCCGACCCTTGACTCCGCCATCGCAGAATTGCTCTTTTGTGTCGCGAGATTGCTCAAAAAAAACCATGCCCAACAAAATTACGCCCTGTCTCTGGTTCGACGATCAAGCCGAAGACGCCGCCAAATTCTACACTTCCATCTTCCAGGATTCGAAGATCACTGCCATCTCCCGCTACGGCGAGGCTGGACAGGAGGTCCACGGTCGACCAACCGGGTCCGTGATGGTGGTGGCGTTTGAGTTGAACGGCCAACCCTTTACGGCCCTCAATGGCGGGCCCATTTTCAAGTTCAATGAAGCGGTCTCCTTCCAGATTGATTGTGCGACGCAGGAAGAGGTCGACTACTATTGGGAAAAACTCACCCCGGGCGGCGATCCCGGCGCTCAACAGTGCGGATGGTTAAAAGACAAATTCGGCGTCTCCTGGCAGGTGGTGCCCACGATTCTGCCCAAGCTGATCACCGATCCCGACACCGCGAAGTCGCAACGCGCCTTCCAGGCGATGTTGGGGATGAAGAAGCTCGACATCGCCGGTCTGGAGAAGGCTTTTGCCGGGTAGGGCTTACGTCTGGCTACGTCAACTCACGCCTCAACTCGACGCTGTATGTCGAACCCTCCGGCGCGAGGACGCTGGAGAAAAGAACCACGTCCGTGACCTTCCACAGCCCGAATTCCGTCTCCGCATAGGCGCGCAGAAACGGCTTCAGGGACGAGCGCGAAACCCCGCGCAGTCGTGCGATGGTGATATGCGGATGGAACGGCTTCAAATCGGGTTCCAGTCCTGCTTGAAGCACGGCATCCTGCAAATGCTTGTGCAAGGCAAACAGGTGCGGGTGCCCTTTCCCCACTCCCGCCCACACGACCGAGGGCCGTTCTCCGCCAAATACGCCGACTCCCGTCACCGGTAGAAAGAACGCTCCAGGTAACCGGACGGCGGCGACCGCCGTCCGCAACCGCTCTTCAGCTTCGGGGTCAACATCTCCGAGGAAGCTCATGGTCAGGTGAATCTGCGCCGAAGAGATTTTGCGCACGCCTTTGGCCGGGAGATTCAGTCCGGCCAGTTCCTCACGAATACTGGCGGGCAATTCGAGACCGAAGAAGAGGCGCTTCACACAGGAACTCTTAAATCCGAATTTTCACCACTTGCAAATCCCTCCCGGTCCTCACAGCCTCCCATCCACCTCCACCCTCCCCCTTCCATGCATCTGCGTCCCGCATTCGTCCTCTCCTGTCTGACCATCACCTCCGCCGCATTCGCCGCCGATCTGCCTCTGGTGCCCACGGCCTCGATCGCCGTGAAGAAAGAGCTCCTCTTTTCCGATGACTTTCAGGGCGCCGAACCTGCCAAGGTCTGGCACAAAGTCGTTCCCACTTTCACCGTCGAGAACGGCACGCTGAAGGGAACCCAGACCCGCGACCAAAATATCCCCGCCGCGGATGGCAAACCCGCCGTCACCGCACACGCCGCGGTCCACGGCCTCGATATTCCGACCAAGGACAGCGTGGTCGAAGTGAAGATCAAGTTCGAAGGCGCCACCATGATCGACGTGGAATTCGACGACCGCGCCTACACCGGTTCGCATTACGGTCACATCTGCCGCGCCCAGGTCCGCCTGAACGGCGTGCAGATCATCGACGAAAAGGAAGGTGGAATGCGCAACGACATCTACGCGATGAAGGATGACCCCACGAAGAAGGAGGAACGCGCCAAGCTGGTCGCGGGCCGCAGCGTTACCTATCCCACCAAGCTCGAAGCAGGCAAGTGGTACACCCTCGTCGTCGAAACCGTGGGCGACACGATGCGCGCCACCATCGACGGTCAGCCCGCCGCCGTCCTGAAATCGCCCGGCATCGCCCACCCCACCAAATCGAAGATCGAACTCGGCGTCGCCGGCAAGGACGGCTACTTCGACGACATCAAGGTCTGGAACGCGGAGCCGGCGAAATAGAGTAGAAGCGGCATCCTGCCGCTTTTCGTTCCAAGGCAAAAGAGACTGGAAGCCTGGAAGCCTCTTTTGCTTTCCTGCCTCACGCTTGGTCCACCCCACCGCCGGGCAGGGTTGGTTGCGCTACGCGCTAAGCCCAAACGGAGAAGGGACACGATTACGCCCCCAAAACCTGGAGGTAAACGCGCTGGAAATTGCCCATCAGGATTTTCCGCACATCGCCTTCGGAAAATCCGCGCTTCAGCAACGCGGCCGTGAGATTCGGCAATTTGCCCGCATGCTCGAGCCCATTGGGCACGTCGCCCGATTCGTAATCGGTGCCAATGCCGACGTGGTCCGGGCCGGCAATCTTGACGACGTGGACAATGTGATCCACCACCCTCTCGAGATCGGCGCGATTCACCGCCTCGCCGACGAGTCCTCCGGACGGCCAGCCGAGCCGCTCATAGATCTTCTTCATGAAGGTCCCGTCGCTGCGGCGTTCCAGGTAAACGTAGGGGTCGCCGCTGCTTTCCATCAACTCGCGGTCGGCCCGCGCATACTCTTCCTTGTAGCGAGGGTCGGAGCGCCCTCCTTTTTGCCGGGCCTCATCGCTCAGCATGGCCGAGACGAAGGCAATGCCGACGACCCCGCCCTTGGCCGCGATCGCGCGGATGTGGTCGTCGGTCACGTTGCGCGGCACATCGCAAAGCGCGCGGCAGCCGCCGTGCGAGTAGATCACCGGCGCGCTCGAAAGTTCGACCATCTGCGTGATGGATTCCCCGGAGCCATGCGCCACATCGACCACCATGCCGAGCCGGTTCATCTCACGAACCACCTCGCGTCCCAGCTCCGACAGCCCACCGTGAATCCGGATTTCATTCGCCGCGTCGCCGATGGCGTGATGGCCCTCAATGCAAGGATGAATCGCCACCACGCCCACCCGCTGATAGGTCCGCATCACCGCGAGATCGTCGGAGATCCAGGCGCCGGTCAAATGCTGGAAAAGCGCGAGTTTTCCCTCCGCATTCATCCGCGTGGCTTCCGTCACGGTCCGCGCGAGGCCCATTTCGTGTGCATGCTCGTTCGCGGCTTGCGCCAGCGCGTCGAGTTGCCGCAGGACGATCCGTGTCTGCTGTTCCACGGAACAGATCGGCATGGACGTCGGCTGATTTCCTTCGGTCGAAACGGCCGTGTGATAGCGCGGCACTCCGACGCTCATATTGGCCATGCGCACATAGCCATCGCGCAACCGCCACATCCCGGCCTGCTGCTTCTCCACACGCTCGACGAATTGCCCCGGCTCGATCCGCGCCTTGGTGAACTTCAGGGACGGCTTTGTGTATCCCTCGAAAACCCCCGTCTCCCGGTGCAACACCAGTGCCCTGTCCTCTTCCGCGCGAATGGGGAGGCCTGCCGCCGCCAGCGCTGCCGCGCCTGTGAGCAGAAAACTCCGCCGTGTCTGGGAAAAATGCGGAGTCGTCATCGTCAGCTTTTAGACCGGCGCGAGCGCCGGATATTAGCAACGCAAGACCTACCCCAGCCGCTTCTTCCACTTGAATAGAAAATCCCGCGCCGCAGCCCGCGTTCCCTCCGTGGTCGACAGGTCCTCCCGTCGAATGAGCATCGAAACCGGCGCCTCCCCCGAATCGTGCCACAGGAAATACACCATCTCGGGCGAGGCCGTGATGTCGCCCACGGAAACCCGGCCGCTGACCAATCCACCCGCCTCGAATTCCGCACGCAATGCCTCCAGCAACTGCTGCCGGAGAGCGACCCTGTCGAGGTCGATGATCAGTTCGTTCATGGTGGCGGCTCAGGCTATGCGACGCGCTTTCTGCGGCAATCGGCGCCGAGTGTGGCATTTTCAGCTACGGGGCGCGCGCGGGATACTGCTCCGATCTCCGCCTCCCAGATAGCGCACTCTCCCTGGCCTCATTCACGCTTCACGAGGCATTTCGCCAGCATCATCTCCCAGCACCAGCCTACTTATTCACGATCGAGTTGTACCGGTAATAAACCTCGAGCATCAGGATGCAGAGGTTTGTCCGGTAAAATGGCCCCACCCCTTCGGGGTCGGCCTGCAATTCGCCACCCCCAGTCTTGGCGAGGATGGGCCAGCTCCCATCCGGGCTCTGGGCCTTGATGAGTTGGTCCTGGAACATCCGGTTCCAGGTATTCCACGCCGCGCCACCGACCATGAAGCAGGCCTGCGTGTCGTAATACCACGCGTACAAATTGGCTTTGTCGTTCCGATACTCGACCGGGAAGTTCTTCCTGGTTTCGTCCATGATGAACTGGATGCCGTCGCGGACGGTCTTGTCCTTTTCCTGCTTCCACATGTAGGTGCACAGCACGCCCACCCCGGTCAGGCTGTATTTGTCCTCCGACCTCCGGTAGCCGAAGCCGCCCTTAGGGCCTTGCACGCGCTTGAGGTTCAGCATCGCCTTGTCGAGCGCCGCATCAACCCCCGCGAGATTCAATCCGCTGAGAAACGCCGCTCGGAGCGCCTGGATCTGCCAACCGCTGACCGACGTATCGCTCTCAGTTTTGTCGTAGGCATACATCCATCCGCCATCCGGCCCCTGTCCCCCCACGATGTAGCCTACCGCCTTGGTCAGGAGGTCGACGACTTCGGGATCGTGGGTCAGAGAGTAGTATTCCGCGAGCGCGAAAGTCGCGATGGCGTGGGCATAAACTCCGTCCTGGGTAAACGCCGGCTCCATGTTGAGCCTGCCATCGGTTTGCCGCCCCTGCTCCACAATCCAGTGCACGGCCGTTTTCACGGTCGCTCCAAACTCCGGCGAATTGGGGGTTTCGCCGTGACCCAGAAAGGATAACACACCGAAACCGGTCATCGCGGCGACATAAGAGATCCGCCCTTTGCCCCACGAACCATCGGGGCTCTGCGTTTTCACGAGGTACCTCAATCCGCGCAGCACCGCCTCGTCGGCTTCCGGTCTGCCACCGTTTTCCTGAAGGGCTCGCTTGCGGTTGGCCCCGAAGCGGGCGGCCATCACCGCGGGAATATTCACGGGAGGTAAAACGCCCGGTTGCGGCGACTGCACCGGTTCGAGGGCCTCCGCGGCAATATTCAGAGCGATTTCCTGTCCTGTGGCGGCGTGCGCGGACACATACACGCGGTGCGATTTGGCATCGGAAGCGATGACCGTAAAGCGTTCGCCGCGCCTCCCCATCCGCATCACGGTCGACTCCTTGAAATATAGTGGCGTGTCCTGAACCAATTCGACTTCGGCCCCCTTCGAGAACTCCTCCGCCCATGCCGGCACCGTGAGCGTGAAAAGGAAAACGCCGATAAGAATGCCAAATGTCTTCATCGTGCGTGATTGCCGGGGGATACAGGTTTCATTCACATCATTCGCAGGCTCGATCCTCTACTCTCTCTGCTCGGATCGATTTCATACCCCTCAGACGGTGGAGGGAAGACATTCTTCAACGAATTGTCAGAAAGTCGATTTCCGCTTCCATCGGTCATCCTCCTTTCTGGATCTGAGGATTCCCATTTCCACATCCGATTTTTCGTCAGCCGCGGCCGGACGCCGTTTAACGCTCTCGCCGTTACGTAATCCCGTAACTAGGCACACCCCCTTTCACCGCTAATATCCCGCCCGCCTCCCCGCTTCTCCACAAGAGCATGAATTCTGGCCATTTTCGCCGAGCCCTTCTTCCTTTTTTTGCCGCTGTCCTGGCCGCCTCCGCCGTGGCCGCACCTCCCAAGAAACAGGAGGTCGAGGATCCCAACGCCCCGACGAGCTACTACAAAAAGATCCGCCCCATCCTCCAGGCGAATTGCCAGGGCTGCCACCAGCCTGCCAAGGCCAAAGGCGGCTATGTGATGACCGACTTCGCCCGGCTCCTCAGCGGCGGGGAGGAGTGCGCCAAGGACGGCAGCAAGGCGGTGGTTCCGAGCGACCCGGGGAAATCACTCCTCGTCCATCAAATCACGCCCGAGAATGGCGAAGCGGAAATGCCCCCCAAGAAGGAGCCGTTGCACGATTTTGAAATCCAGTTGATCCGCAAATGGATCAGCGAAGGCGCGGTGGACGACACGCCCAGCAATGCCCGCCAGCGCATCAGCGCCGAGCATCCGCCCGTTTATCAGCGCTCGCCGGTCATCACCTCCCTCGCCTTCTCGCCAGACGGCACGCTGCTCGCGGTCGCAGGGTTTCACGAGATCCTGCTCTGGAAAAGCGACGGCTCCGAACTCGTCGCCCGCCTCATCGGCCTGAGCGAACGCATCCAATCGATCCGCTTCTCTCCGGACGGCAAGCAACTCGCCGCCGCCGCCGGGCGGCCCGCGCAGATGGGCGAAATTCAAATCTGGAACGTGGAGAAGCGCCAGCTCGCGCTCAGCGTCCCGATCGGTTACGACACGCTCTACGGCGTGAACTGGTCGCCCGACGGCAAACTGGTTTCCTTCGGCTGTCCGGACAACTCGGTGCGCGCGATCAATGCCGAGACCGGCAAGGAAGTGCTTCAGCAGTCCTCCCACAGCGATTGGGTGCTCGACACCGTCTTCACCCACAAGGGCGATCAGCTCGTGAGCGTGGGCCGCGACATGAGCGCCAAGCTCACCGAAGTCGCCACGCAGCGGTTCATCGACAATATCTCCTCGATCACTCCGGGAGCCCTTCGCGGCGGCCTGCAGACCGTCGCCCGGCACCCCGAACGCGACGAGTTCATCGTCGG
>Ga0070658_10000599_pt1 | contig 31234 bp, 20 predicted proteins | sample KBSC13metaG_FD_64664 | JGI IMG/M metagenome (GOLD analysis project Ga0070658, IMG submission 64664) | Corn rhizosphere microbial communities from Kellogg Biological Station, Michigan, USA - KBS C1-3 metaG | ecosystem: Host-associated > Plants > Roots > Rhizosphere > Soil ... | reverse complement strand
CCCGGATTCGAGATCAAACTCCGCCGGCAACCCCTTCTCGGACGAAACCATGTTGCGCGTCCAGGCCTGTCCCCATTGCGGCTGATCGGCCGCCCGAGCGGGCAGAGTTGACACCATCAAGAGCAAGGGGAGAACAAAGCGGGTCATCATCCAGCCGAGACTACCGGCGTCCGGACGAAAGTTCGACGAGAGAATCGCGGTTATGTTCCGCCCGTCACCGTGTAGCCTTGCGCGCGGAGATCCTCGGCGAGGTCTTTTTCCATCTGCACCGCAGCCTCGTAGGGCATGGGGTTCAGGTGGGCGAACAGTTCCGGCAGCAGGCGCACCCCGTATTTCTTCACGGTCCAAGCCGACTTGTAGCCGTGCTTGTGATTCTCAAAGCGGTGCTCCACAGGAAGGCCCGTCATGCCCACGTAGACACACGGCTTGGAAGGATCACGATCCGGATTGAGCCGTCGTACCGAGGGATGCCCGGCGACCGCATCGTCGAGCAGGATCACATAGACGCTGTAGTGGTGGGCGGCCGGCGGCATCGGTCTTTCGTATTTTTCGGAGACTGACACAAACGGGCGCGACGAGCGAGCGTGGCGCGATGCCGGACCGCATCCGGCGGTGACATGCCGACGGCATCCCGGATTTTTCCCTGACCGCAGCGCCGCGGCTAGTGTATAAGTCCCGGTTGATGCCCAGCCCACGTCGTTTCCCCGTTTCGTGGCTTCTCACGGGATTGCTGCTCCCCGTCCTGGCCGGCGGGTGCACGCTCCTGCCTGGATACGGCAGGACCCACACGCACACACACTCAGGGCCTCACGATCACACCTTCATCGACTATTGGCCACCTGCGGAGAATATCACACCGCCCCCCTTGAAGCTGGCGGTGAAGGACAACATCGACATGAAAGGCGTCGTAACCACCGCCGGCTCCGAGTATCTGCTCAAGAACCGGCCCCCCGCTACGCGCGACGCCGAATGCCTGGCCATCGCCCGGCAGCGCAGCGACGTGCAGATCGTCGGCAAGGTGAATCTCAGCGAATTCGCCGTGTCCCCCTCGGGGATCAACGATTACTTCGGAACGCCGCGAAATCCTTTTGGCGGCTGGCGCCGGTTGATTCCCGGCGGCTCCTCCTGCGGATCGGCCAACGCCGTGGCCACCAAATTGGCCGATGTCGCCTTCGGCACGGACACGGCGGGTTCCGTACGTGTGCCCGCGGCCTGTTGCGGCGTTGTCGGCTTGAAGACGACGTTTGGCCTGGTTTCGCTCGATGGCGTCTTTCCGGTCGACGCCCAGCATCTCGATACCGTGGGTCCGCTCGCCCGGGACATTGCGGGCACGGTCCAGGGCATGGATCTGCTGCAGAGCGGGTTCGCCGCCAAGTATGCCGCGGCCGCCGCGGCCAGGCCCACGGGGCAGACCATCCGCATAGGCCGCCTCCGCCTGCGCGGCACAGATTCCCGCGTTGATAAGGCAGTGGACGAAGCCCTCGCCAGGGCCAATTTCCAAGTCATCGACCTCGATGACTCGTTCCGTGAAAAATGGGACCAGGCAAAGAAGGACGGCACGTCGGTGGCGGAAGCGGCCACGTGGCTGAGCGACGCCAAGTATCTGAGCAAGGCCGGCGTCACGTCGCGGACCAAATCCATCATTCTCCTCGGGGCGGGAGTCTATACCACGCAATACCGGCAGGCCCTCGCGCGGCGGGAAGCCTGGCAGCATGCGCTGCGCGAGGTGTTTCAGAAAGTCGATTTCATCGCGCTGCCCACGCTCCAGGGATTGCCTCCCAAAGTCTCGCCGAGCCTCAAGATCGATCTCCTGAAAGCCCAGGCCCGCGTCGACAACTGGCAAAATGCCGATCTGCTCAACTTCACCGACAGTCTCATCACGCCCTTCACGAGCATCCCGGTGACCAGCTTGCAACTGCTCGGCATCGATCTTCTCGAAGCGCAAATGTTGAACCTGCAAAACACCGTTGCGGTCAACTTTGCCGGAAACCCCGCGCTCGCGCTTCCGATCCCGCTGCACCATGCGCGCGTCCCGGTGACCAGCCTGCAATTGATCGGCCCGCCCCGGAGTGAAGCCGAACTCCTCGCCGCCGGCCGCTTGGTGGAAGGGAAGCCTTGAGAGTCACCCGACGACGCCGAGGCGGGATGAATGGCCTTTGGCCGGGCTCACCGCTTGCCGCAGGCACCGTTCTCGGTCTTAAATCCCGGACATGATCATTCGTCGTGGGCTCGGCATTTGCAGTCTCCTCGTTCTCCTGTCGCTCCGCCAGGCTCTTGCCGAGGAAGACCAGGGCGTATCCACCATCTCGCATCCCCCGTTCACCACTCCGCGAGAACCAAGGGCATTCACTCTCCTCAACGGCACGGTCAGCTTCGATTTGTACGAACGCGTCCGCTGGGAGGATCGGAACAACAACTACGACTTCGATAGCTCGAAGCGCGCGCTGACGGATGACAATTGGTTCCTGACGCGCTTCCGCTTTGGCATGAAATGGCAACCGACGAATTGGTTCACCTTTTACGTGCAGGGGCAGGACGCGCGGGAATTCCTGTCCGACCGGGCGGATATCCCCGGCGTCAGCGGCGCCGAGGGGAATGATTCCTTCGATCTGCGGCAAGCCTATATAGAATTGCGTGGCTCGGAGAGGTTCCCTTTCGTGCTGAAGGCCGGGAGGCAAACAATGGAGTACGGCGACGAGCGATTGATCGGCCGCTCGACCTGGAACAATTTCGGGAGAACCTTCGATGCGGTTCGCTTCTCCTACGAACCGCCAAAGTGGCGCATCGATGCGTTCATCTCCTCCGTGGTCGTGGTCCGGCGCGGAGACCTGGACCAATCTGATCTTTTCAATGGCAACGGCAATGATCGGCAACAGATTTTCAGCGGGCTCTACACCACGAGGGAGACTGCATTCGGCTCGCTCGACCTCTATGCGCTTTGGCTAAGCCAGGCCAATTCGAACAATTCCAACACGCAGGGTAATTTGCCGTCCACGCGCCCGCTGGGCGATATCCCTGATGCGCAGCACACCAGCTTTGGAACATTCGGCGGCCGCTTGCGGGGCGAACCGCAAAAAGAACACGGTTTCGAATGGGAAATCGAAGGCGCCTACCAGAACGGCGAGGTGCGCGACCTCACCCTGAGCGCCTTTGCCGTGCATGCCGGCCTCGGATACAATTTTGACACCGTGTGGAAGCCGAGAATCTGGGCGGAATACAATTTCGCCACGGGCGATGACAATCCTGACGATGGGAAGATTGGGACGTTCCAGAACCTCTTCCCGTCCAATCATCGCTTCTACGGGTACATGGATCTCTTCTCCTGGCAGAACCTCCACAACCCTGAGATCAGCGTCCGCGTCAATCCCACCAAAAATCTCAGCACCCAACTCGACTTCCATGCCTTCTTTCTGGCGGACACCAACGATGCCTGGTACCGAAACAACGGTATCACGATGGTCCGCCCCCTGAATGCCGCGGCTCGCCAGGCGGATAATTTTGTGGGCACGGAACTGGACTTCACCTGCATTTGGAATCTCAACAAACGGGTCGCCATCCAATTCGGTTACAGCCACTTCTTTGCCGGCGCCTACCTCGCGCAGACGGGCCCATCGGACGACGCGGATTTTGGTTACTTCATGACCACGATCAATCTGTAGCGCGCTTCTGCGGTGAGAGCGTTGAAGAGCGCGAAGCGCTCCCACGTAGAAGCGGCATCCTGCCGCTTTTCGTTCCAACCAAGCGGCTGGAAGCCGCTTCTACTTCCTTGCATTATCGCGGATATACTCGGCGAACTTTTCCACCGCGTCCCCGTTTCGCACGATGTGGTCGAACGACTCTTTTTGCCAAAATGTCCCCGTCTTCCCCAGTTGTCGGTTAATCACTTTGGCGGTGTAAGACTTCCAAGAATGCAAGATATCTGAAAGCTCATGATCGTTCAAAGGAGTGACGAGAACATGAACGTGATTCGGCATGACAACGAACTCGCCAAGTTCGTAACGCTCGCCGTCAAAATGACGAAGAGCTGCTTCGACGATTTCACTCCACTCCAGCTGAGCCAATACGCATGCACCGTAGCCTTGGTCCAGCCAATATTGGAACCGCTGCAGGAACCGCTCGAAATAGTCCCGGCGGTCCGCATCCGTGTGAGGTTCGGCATGCGCGCACATCCATTCCGCACGTTCTCGTTCCCACTGCCCGAGCTTCTCTCTTGGCAATGAATCGGCAGTACGGTCGTGACAAAATATGTCCTCCCGGGCTGACGCCAGTGAGGCAGATTCCCCGGGAGGTTTTCGATCGGTTCCGAATGGTCGAATGCTTCGAAGGAGATACTGGAAGCGGCTTGAGGCCGCTTGTCACCTGACAGAAAGCGGCAGGATGCCGCTTCTACATTTTCGCCATCCGCGCTCATGCCCCTGGCCTATCCTCGCCTGATCTGCGAACCCTTGAACCGAATATTGAACCGGAAGACCTTCTTCACCCGGCAGTGAATCTCGCCAGTCTGCAGATCGAAGCGATCGGGGATCTCGATCCGGTGCAGATCGACTGTCGCATGAAATCCCCGCTCGGAAAAGATATCGATGAGCATCGCGATCGCTTCCGGACTTTGAAATAGCGGGTCTTCGGAGTTGATATCCGCGCGGCCCGAAATCGCGTGCCGGATGACGATCGGCATCATTTTCTCCTCGATGAATTCCACCACCGCCTCCAGCACCTCGGGCCGCTCCACCTTGTAGCCGTCGAGGCGGCGCACCAGGTCCTGGCGGGCGTGCCGGACGATCTCGCTGGCCAGCGGCAGCTTGCGCAACAAGTCGAATGTGCGGGGATCAAGTTCGAGCGAGCTCTGGTACTCCAGTTCGCGGACGATATTCTCGCGGACCAATTCCACCGGCGCCTGCGCATTGATGAAATGGTAGTGGAAAATCTCCTTGAGGGAGACGAGGGCGTCGTAGGTCTTCTCCTTGAAGACGCGGTACCGATTGCGGGCCAGCGCGGGATCGAAATCGGTGGGGCGCTCCTCCCATGCTTCTCCGAGTCCGGAGCGTTTTACTTCTTCATTGTGCTCCAGCACCTCCCGTCCGCGCTTCAGTTGCCGCGCGATGCTCTCGGCCTCGTCCACGAAGAGCACCATAATGTGAAAGATCGGCTGCTTGAAATTCGCGGCCTCGGGCGTCCCGGCGAAGTCACGCCGCAGCGTCATCATTTCGTCGAAGAGCATCTTGAGACACTCGACCTGCACCTTGGTGCGCGGAAAGCCATCGAGGATCGCGCCGTTTTGCTGCTCTGGCTCCAGGAGCTTTCGAAAAAGAATCCCGATGACTTCGCGGTCCCCCACCATGCCTCCTCGCGCCTTCAGGTTCTTCGCCTCCGGGCTGTCCAGGAGCTGGCTGACGACGATCGGCGGGGCGGTGATGCCCCGCAACTCGCGGATGAAATCGGTATTGGTCCCTTTGCCGGCGCCGGGCGCGCCGCCGAGGAGAATGAGTTCCTTGGGAAACCGGAGCTGCGCCCGCCCATAGTCGTGTTCCAGGCTCTTCCACACCTGGCTAAAAATGATCTGCGCGTCCTTGATCTCAAGATCCGCGGGGAGGGCAGGCTTGGCGGCGGGATCAGCGATGCGAGGTTCCATACCGCGATCACCCTAATGGCGTCGCCTTCACGCCGTCCAGCCCCCTCTCCGTTCGCGGAAAGGGCTTGCGCGACATCGTAGAACTACGGCACAATGCAATGGCATCGGAGGCGTCAACACCCATGATGGCTCGAAAATTACCATCCCCACCCGAACTGGATCACAGTTCTTTACGGGCAGGTTGTGATGATGCGGAATTCAAACCGGAACTGGCCGTCGCCGCACCCATTCGAGGGGCGATTCTGGACGGGTCTGCGGCACACGAACCGTTTCCAGACAATGAATCCGGGGAGCCGCTTCCCTTTCCAACTCCATTCGCGACGCGTCGCGCCACCCTCTCTCGAATCAGCATGGGGTGCAGCCTCGTCGCCGCTACCATCGGCGCCCTGACGATCGTCGGCTGGGTCACCGGCATGGAAAGCCTGGCGAGCCTTCGCACCCACTACATTCCGATGGCTCCGAGTACGGCCCTGTGCTTTGCCCTGCTCGGAATTGCCATCAACACCCGGACCCGCCGCGGCAGCCTGCGCCGGGTGTCCCTCGCGTGCACCATCATCGTCGGCCTTGTCGCCGCAGGGAAGCTTGTGGAATTCGCCAGCGGCTATCGCCTCGGTCTCGATGAACTTCTGGTCGCAAACCCGGCCATGTTTGGCATCGTCCGGAAGGGCCGCATGGCCCCGATCACAGCCCTCAATTTTCTACTCTCGACATGCGCCCTGGCCTGCATGATGCGCGCTTCGTGGCGGCGCTTCGCCGGTTTTCCCGCGACTTTGGCCGGCGCGATCAGCATCGTGGTCCTGCTCGGCTACATGTATGGAACGCCGCTTCTCTATGGCGGCGCGATCATTCCTGTCGCCCTGTCGACCGCCGGGGCTTTTCTGTTCCTCAGCGTTTCGCTGATCACCGCCGCCGGTCCCGATTGCTGGCCGCTGCTGCCGCTCGCCGGCTCTTCCGCGCGGTCACTTCTCCTCCGCTGGTTTCTCCCCATCGTCATTGCCGGGACCATCGTGAACAGCTACCTCGAGAGCCGGTTCATCAATACTCCAGGCTTCAACCCGGCGCTCGTTTCCGCGCTTTCGACTCTGGGCTTTGCCTTCATTATCAGCGCGATCATCTCGCAGCTTTCGCGCGTGGTCGGCGATCGCATCGACCAGGCCGAGGCCGGGCGGCGTGGCGCGCAATACGCCTTGGAATCGCTGAACGCGGTGCTGGAACAGCGCATCGCCGCACGGACGATCGAGCTGCGCGCCAAGAACGACGAAACGCAGCGCTTGTTCGCCGATCTCACGCAGTCCCACGAAAACTTGAAGCATGCTCAACTGCAATTGATCCAGGCCGAGAAAATGCAGTCCGTGGGCAACTTCGCCGCCGGCATCGCGCACGAGGTCAAGAACCCGCTGGCCATCCTGCAAATGGGCCTCGGCTGCCTCACCTGCCGGCCCGAGCTCGACGCCGAGTCCCTCCACGTCGTCTATGAGGAAATGAAGGATGCCGTGGCCCGGGCCAATACCGTCATCAGCGGCCTCCTCGACTATTCGTCCTCCAAGGAACTCAACATCCAGCCCTGCCAGCTTCCCGGCGTCGTCGAACAGTCGCTCCACCTCATGCGGCATGAATTCGTCAACCGGCACATCACGATCATCCGCGACTTCGCGCCCGATTTCCCGCCCTGCCAGATCGATGCGCAAAAGATCGAACAGGTTTTCGTCAATCTCTTCACCAACGCCTGCCACGCGATGCCGAAGGGAGGCACGCTGACTGTAGCCGCGACGGTTCGAACGCTCACCGCCGGTGATGTCCACTGGGAAGCGGGCAATCGCTCAGGCAGCCGTTTCCGCGAGGATGAGCGTGTCGCGGTCGTCACCGTGTGCGATACGGGCGCCGGAATTCCCACGGACCAATTGAGCAAGGTCTTCGATCCATTTTTTACGACCAAACCCACTGGCCAGGGCACAGGATTGGGTCTCACCGTGGCCGCCAAAATCATCGAACTGCACGGCGGCCGGCTCGAACTCAGCAATGCCCCTGAACGCGGCGCCGTGGCAACTGTCACATTTCACCTCAGGCAATCCCCATGAAAAAAACCCGAATCCTAGTGGTCGATGACGAGCCCGGCTTTACGCGGCTCCTCAAGTTGGTGCTCCAGCGTTATGAAATTCGCGAGGAGAACGACGCCCTGCGCGCCTTTGAAACTGCACAGAGCTTCCGTCCGGACTTGATCCTTTTGGACGTCGTCATGCCCGGCATCGATGGCGGCAATCTCGCCGCCAGGATCAAAGGAGATCCGTTGCTGAAAAACGTGCCCATCGTCTTTCTCACCGCCGTGGTCTCGCCCAAGGAGGCCGGCCAGCATCCCAAACACATCGGCGGCTTTCCCTTCCTCGCCAAGCCGGTCAGCCCAGAAGTGCTCGAGCGCTGTATCGAAGAACATCTGACGCCATCTTAGGTCGCTAAACGCGTATTCCGAACTCCAGCAGGAAGGCAGGCGAGCACCCACGCCGAAGGCGTTTCATAATCCAGCCCAGGGTTGCCGAGCTCGCGAGGCCACCCTGGGAACACGCCCGCAAGGGCGCCCAACCCTGAAGGGGCTTCATGCCGTGCGCCCGGTCGCCTGTTCTTTTGACTAAGAATTGGACATTCCAATCGAGACGGTGCTCTGGGCACTCGCGTGAAAATGGCCTTTCCAATCCTGACAGGATTGAACCACTTCATCTATCTCTGCGGCGCGTATTTCTCGTCCTGAAGCATGCCCTTCATCGAAGAATAGATCGGCTCAAGAAACTTGCTTTCACCGGATTCAATGCGCTTCTGCACCGCCGAAAATGGGAAGGCGATGACTTCGCGGTCCGTCGCCTTCACCGCGTAATCCTTCCCGTATTTGTCGGTCACGAGCACCCATTGCATCCCCAGTTCCTGCACACAATGCTCGCCGAACGCGGCTCCCAGCGTTTCGACCACGTCTTCATTCTTGTACTTGCGCGGGGGCGGCGACTTTTGCCACACCGCAAAAGCATCGTCGCAATCCTTCAGCGTGGGATGCGCCGTATTCACCCCGTAAGCCTGCACAAACCCAACGGCGCCATCCGCCAACTGAGTGAATTTTGTCGTCTCGCCCGGCCCCAGCGCTCGCACCTTCTGGGGAAAAGGATCGATGGTCGTCATTTTCGCTGAAATCGGACCATCGGGGGTCATCACCGTCTTACCTTCCGTGGCCAGGACCTTCTCCTGCGGATAGGGATGTTCATCCGCAGAGCTTTGCCGATGCCGGCAGCCAACCGCGACCAGGCAAACCAAGGCCGTTCCAATGCAAAGAATTTGGCGAAAGCGTTTCACAGGTTTTTCTTGGGAGGCTTCACGTAGATTCTAGGCTCTCAGGTTTCGAATGGCGACGCCAAACCAGCGGCTGGTGATCGCCCCACGATGCGGCCAGCAATCATGCGCGACATCCGCCGGGCTTGTGGTTCATTGACACCCCGTGCCGTTTTCTGTGACTTCCTTCTCCGACCCATGCGTTTCCTGATTTCCTTCGCCTTTGCTCTTGGCCTCGTTTTGGCGCTCACCAGTTGCAAGACCGTCAGCCCCCCTTTTCCCATCAGCAAGACCGGCCCCAAGGCCACTTCGACAACGGCTCCCTCGGAATGCCTGGCCAGGGCCAGAACCGCGGCCGGCAAGGGCGATTGGGGCACCGCCTATCGCTGGTACGCGCGCGGCGGCGGATGGAATGCCAAAGGGCGGTCCACCGGGTTTCCGACTCCCGGCTACGCCGCCGAACCGGAAGAGAGCCAGCGTTTTCTCTGCATCGTCGGGTTTCTCGACGCCACGCGCCATCTCATCTCCCAGGGCGTGCGGGTGGATGCCGATGGAGTGCATCCGCTCTACTTTTCACTTAGCGAGGCCTCGCATGCGATCGGCTACTTCCGCAACGCCAATCCGCACGGCTATGCCGGCCTGACCGCCGCGCAAATTGCCACACTGCAACAGGGGGCGGACATCAAACTCGCGGTGGACAGTGCTCACGCGACCCCGCGCGACGTATCGATGGACAACCTCGAGCAGGTCGATCATGCGCCCAGCCATTTGCAGAGTTTCCAAAACACCATGGCGGCGAGCCGCGAGTCCGCGTCACACCGTGAAACCGTGAACCTTCAGCAGGCGCCACCCATTACCCTTCCGCCGGAAAAACACAACGACCACACGGAAGCGGCCCGCCTCTATCGTGAGTCCGCCAATAAGTATCCCGAGGGAGACCCGAAACGCCAGGTGTTGCTCGATCTGGCGGCGGAAGAAGAACGCCGGGCGGCGCATCCCTAGCGCAGGGCCGGCACGGGTGGACTGGAGTGTGATTGGAAGTGGTGTGCAGCAAGCTCTCCCTCTCCCTTCATCTCCCTCCCGCTTTCACCAGGCCCGATGAATCCCATGGCCTCCTACACTCCAAGATCCAAGATGAAGGAGAGTTATTGCCGGCCGTAGCGGCTCTCCATGCGCATCACCTCCGGCCACGCCCGGCGGATTGGCCGTCTATTTCCGGGCTCGCGCGACGACAAATTCCAGTTTAACATCCCTGTAATGCGCTCCCCCGTGGAACAGATTTCCGCCGCACCGATCGCGCACCTGCACTACTACGAGGAGTACCGTCTCGCTACGTGGCATCCGCAAGGCGTCGTGGATGACGAACTGATCGACCGCCTGGTCGAGCTCGTGGAGTCGGAAGAGGTGATCGCGAAAGGGCCGTTCAACCGGTTTGTCGACCTGACCGGGATCACCAATATCCGGCTGCAATTCGGCCATGCCTTCAGGATCGCCCAGCGCCGGCGCGCCAATTATCCCTGGCGTGAGCCGATCAAATCGGCATTTTTTTGTACCTGGCCCATCGGCTACGGCTTCGCCCGCATGTATGAATCCCTCATGTCCGGTGGTCCCATCCACGTGCGTGCGTTCCGCACCCGCGAGGCCGCGGCGGAATGGCTCGGCGTGCCGGTGGACGTGCTGCTGCCGGAGGCCTGAGCGCACGGGTTCCGCACTCACATCCCACACTTCGACCGCGACAACACGCCGACGCGTCTGCTACGGCTCATGCGCCAACCAATTCCTCCCCCCACTCACAAATCTTCATGTCCGACCAATCTTTCGATCTCATTGTCATCGGCGGCGGCCCCGCAGGCGCTGCAGGCGCCGCGGGCGCGGGTTTTCTGGGCAAGCGTGTCGCCCTCGTGGAAATGGCCGGGATGCTCGGTGGCGCGGGTATCAATACCGGCACCATCCCGAGCAAGACCCTGCGCGAAACGGCGATGGTGCTGTCCGGCTGGCGGTCCCGGCGGCTGTTCGGCGTGGATCTCTCCCTCCAGCACAAGGCCACGGTGAGCGATTTCATGACCCGCGAGAAAAATGTCACCGCCGCGGAACGCGCCCGCACGCAATCGCGGCTCGACTTGCGCGGGGTGACGCGGTTCCGAGGCTGCGCAGCCTTCGTCGATCCCCAGACCGTTCGCGTCGTCGCCGATGACGGCACGGCGACCCTGGTTCGCGGAGAAAAGATCCTCATCGCCACCGGCTCCTCGCCGCTGCGCCCGCCGGAGTTTCCGTTCGCCGACGATCGCGTGCATGATTCCGACGAAATCCTCCAGTTGACAGCGATGCCGACGAAGCTCGCCGTCATCGGCGGCGGCGTGATCGGCAGCGAATACGCCGGCACCTTTGCCGCGCTCGGCGTGGAAGTGCATCTCATCGATGGCCGCGACGTGCTCATGCCATTTCTCGACGGGGAAGTCTCGCGCGCCCTCGCCACCGCCATGGCCGCCAATGGCGTGCAGTTCCACTGGAAGGAACGCGTGACCGCCTGCGACGCCTCGCAACCCGGAAACGTGACCCTCACGCTGTCCTCGGGCGCGACCTTATCTTGCGACGGTGTCCTCGTCTGCGCCGGCCGGCAGAGCAACACGGACCGTCTGAACCTCTCCGCCGCCGGCATCACTCCGGGCAAGCGCGGCCTGGTCCCGGTCAATGAACACTACCAGAGCGTAGTTCCGCACATTTACGCCGCCGGCGACGTGGTCGGCCCACCTGCGCTCGCGGCCACCGGCATCGAGCAGGCCCGCGTTGCCGTCTGCCACGCCTTCGATTCCAAGTTCAAAGGCGACCTCGCCAAGGTCCTGCCCACCGGCATCTACACCATCCCCGAAGCCAGCATGGCCGGCGAAACCGAGGAATCGCTGAAGGAAAAAGGAATCCAATATGTGGTGGGGCGAGCGCGCTACATGGAGGTTGCGCGCGGCGAGATCATCGGCGACGAAACCGGCTTCCTGAAACTGATCTTCCGCTGTGGAGACATGCGACTGCTCGGCGTCCACGTGGTCGGAGAGCAAGCCACCGAACTCATCCACATCGGCCTGGTGGCCCTCCTCGCCGAGGCCGGTGCCGACCTCTTCAACCGCGCCTGCTTCAACTACCCCACCCTCGGCGACCTCTACAAATACGCCACCTACGACGCTCTTGGCGAACACGACTGCCTCTAAGCCATTTTTCCCCTCGCCACCGCCGCCTGGGGCACTAATGTCCCTCAACGTCCCGTCGGTGCCACCCCGGTGCCCGGGGCGTTTTCACGTCTCTACATCCATCCCTTATTCCGTTTTAGTTCATGGCCAATACGATTCTGGTCGGCGCCCAGTGGGGCGACGAAGGCAAAGGCAAGATCATCGATTTTCTCACCGAAACCGCGGACATCGTGGTGCGTTCGCAAGGCGGCAATAATGCCGGCCATACCGTCATCGTCGGCGGGACGAAGTACGTGCTGCATCTCATCCCCTCGGGCATCTTGCGCCCGAAGAAAAAGTGCGTGATCGGCAACGGTGTGGTCATCGACCCGATCGCCGTGGCCAAGGAAATCGCCGGGCTCGCTGCCCAGAAGATCAAAGTCTCGAAGGACAACCTGCTCATTTCGGATTGCGCCCACCTCGTCCTCCCCTACCACCGGGCGATCGACGAGCAGCGCGAAACCCGCAAGGGCAAGAACAAGATCGGCACCACCAAGCGCGGCATCGGCCCCGCCTATGGCGACAAAGCCGCCCGGGTCGGCTTACGCATGGCCGACCTGATGCAGCCCGAGATTTTCTCCGAGAAGCTCGCCCTTCGGATCAAGGAGAACAACGCCGTCCTGAAAGCCTTCGGAGCCAAGTCCTTGAAGTTCGCCGAAGTCAACGCCGCCTACCTCGAAGCCGGAAAGAAGCTGGCGCCGTTTGTCGGCAACACCGTGGTCTTCCTCCACGAGGCCCTGAAGAGCGGAAAGGAAATCCTTTTCGAAGGCGCCCAAGGCACCTTCCTCGACATCGATCACGGCACCTATCCTTACGTCACCTCTTCCAATACGACCGCCGGCGGTGCCTGCACCGGATCGGGCGTGCCTCCGCACCGCATGGATCGAGTCCTGGGTGTCATGAAGGCTTACACCACCCGCGTGGGCGAAGGGCCGTTCCCGACGGAAAACGAGGAATTTTCGGACATGCTCCACGGCATGGGCCGCGAATTCGGCGCCACCACCGGCCGCGCCCGGCGCTGCGGATGGTTCGACGCCGTGGCCGTGCGCTATGCCGGTATGATCAATGGCATCGACGACATTGCCGTGACCAACCTCGACGGGCTCGACAGCCTCGCCACGATCAAGGTCTGCACCCACTACAAGCTCGGGCGCAAGACCCTCGATGTGCCGCCCTCCGATTTCCAGCAACTCCGCGAGGCCAAGCCTATTTACATCGAGTTGCCCGGCTGGCAAACACCCACCCACGAGGCCAAGAAGTATTCCGACCTGCCGAAAAACGCCCGCACCTATCTGGAAAAGATTGCCGAGTTGACCGGCGCCCGCCTGACCATTGCGAGCGTCGGCCCGAACCGGGACCAGACGATCGTCCTGTGAACGTCCCCAAGCACATTGCGATCATCATGGATGGCAATGGGCGCTGGGCAAAGGAACGCGGCCTGCCGCGCATCGCCGGGCACGAACAGGGCGCCGAATCCGTCCGCGCCGTCACGGAAGCCTGCGTCGAGTTGGGCGTCCAGTATCTGACCGTCTACGCGTTTTCCACGGAGAATTGGAAGCGCCCCGAGGCGGAGATCACGGCACTTTGGGCGTTGCTGGAGCATTTTATCGCCCAGGAAACGCCGACGCTGATGAAGAATGGCGTGCGACTCCAAGCCATCGGTCGCCTCCACGAATTGCCCCAGAGTTGCCAGACCGCCCTTCAGGAAGCCATCCATCTCACGGCGGGCAACCCGGCAACGACCCTGATCCTGGCGCTCAATTACAGTGGGCGCACGGAGATCATCGACACCGTGCGCCATCTCTGTGGGGAGGCAGCCGCCGGGCGGGTATCCGCCGATGCCATTACAGAGGAAACGTTCAGCCAGCATCTGTATACGCGCGCCTACCCCGACCCCGACCTCCTCATCCGGACCTCGGGCGAGTTGCGTTTGTCGAACTTCCTCCTGTGGCAATTAAGCTACACCGAAATCTACGTGACCCAAAAGATGTGGCCAGATTTTGGCAAGGAGGACTTGCGTGATGCCATCGGGGAGTACAATAAACGCCAGCGCCGCTTCGGTGGCCTCTAGCCCCTTTTGATGGAAAAACCGCAAACTATTCTCGTCGTTGACCCGGAAACAGACTTTCTGGACTGGGTTCAGCATCAGTTGGCCACGCCGACGACCCGGGTCATGACGGCGACCAAGGCCGACGACGCCTACAAGATTTTCTGTAGGGAAGATCCCGACCTGCTCGTCACCGAGACCCGCCTTTCCCCGTTCAGCGGCTTGGACCTGCTGGTCAAGGTCCGCCAGCGCGACCCAAATGCCGTGGTCGTCCTGACCAGTGGCTTCGGCACCACCCAGTCCGTCATCGAGTCGATGAAGCTGGGGGCCTTCGATTTCATCCGGAAAGAGACCCTGCCCTTCAATCTGAAGGTCGTGGTCGATGCCGCCCTCAAGGCGCAGGCCGAAATGAAGTCGGCCACGACCTTCAAGCCTCAGCTCACGGTGGAGGAGCATCAGGATAGTATCGTCGGCAAATCCGTGGCCATGCAGCAGGTCTTCAAGATGGTCGGGCGGGTCTCGCACAGCGATGCGCCGGTCATGATCACCGGCGAGAGCGGCACCGGCAAGGAGCTGGTGGCCCGGGCCATCCATCACTACAGCGGTCGTAGCGCGAAGACCTTCGTCGCCATCAATTGCGCGGCCATCCCCGAGCAATTGCTCGAGAGCGAGCTGTTCGGCCACGAGAAAGGCTCCTTCACCGGCGCCACCGGCACTCGCGTCGGACGCTTCGAGCAGGCCAACGGCGGCACCTTGTTTCTGGATGAAATCGGCGACATGCCAATGGCCCTTCAGGGCAAGATCCTGCGCGTCCTGCAGGAGGGTGAATTCTCCCGCGTGGGTGGGAATGAGATCCTGAGAACCGACGTCCGGATCGTGGCCGCGACCAACAAGAACCTGGAGCAGGAAGTACAGAAGAAGACCTTCCGGGAAGACCTTTTCTACCGGCTCAATGTCGTCCGGGTGCAGCTTCCGCCGCTCCGGCAGCGCACGGAAGATATTCGGCTTCTTGCGGAATATTTTCTGCAAAAGGTTGCCACCAAGAAACTTCTGCCGCGACTTCAACTTTCAGAGGAGGCTGTGCGCGTGCTCGAAGGCTACTCATGGCCCGGCAACGTCCGCGAGCTGGAAAATACCATCCAGCGCGCCTGCGTGCTCGGCACTTCAGACCTCCTGACACCGAAGGATATTCCCTTGGGCAACGAGCCGCTGGGGGACAATCCCCCCACCAGCGCGGGCGCGATTCCCGGGGCCGAATTGACCACGGAAACCGCCATCGAAGTGCTGCTCAAAGCCGCCCAGGTCGATCCGGATGTGCAACTCCTCCCGTGGCTGGAACGCGAGTTCACCCTCTACGCCATGAAAGCGACGAAGGGTAACCAGGTCCGCGCCGCCAAGCTCCTCGGCATCACCCGCGCTACGCTCCGGAAGCGCATCGAGCGCTTTGGGATCACGCGGGAATTGACGATCTCGTAGCCACCCTATCGGAGGGAACGCACCGCAGCAAAACTCCGGTTAGCGCAGGTCTCCGAACCTGCTGGTCGCCGCATTCTGCGGCAACGCACCTTCCTTCTGCCGTACTATGCCAGGAGCCAAAGGAGAAAAGTGCCCGCTGTAGCGCAGGGGATTGTTCATCGTCGTTTCGACAGAATCTCGAAACCAGCGAGCCAGAGGCACGCGCTACCCGGAACTTCCCAGCGAAACCAACGCATAGGGGAATGAGCCCCTGAAACTACAATTGTAGTAGACACCTCATTACATATGTAGTATAAGGCCGCTCATGAAGTCGATCCCGCGTATTTCCGAGGCCGAGTGGGAGGTCCTCGGCGTCCTCTGGAAGAAATTCCCCCTCACGGCCAACGAGATCTTCGCCGCCCTCAATAAGCACGGCTGGAAACTCAATACCGTTCGAACCTTTCTCACCCGGTTGGAAGGCAAGGGTGTGATCGCCTCCCAGCAGGGGCCGGACGGGAAGGAGTTTTCCCCCCGGATCGATCGCGAAACCTGCATCCGCCACGCCAGCCAATCCTTTCTAGAACGCGTCTTCGGCGGTGCGACCGGCGCGCTGATGCTGCACTTCGCCAGGAGCGAGCGCCTCAGCCCATCTGAACTCGCGGAACTTCAAGCCATCCTCGATCAAAAGCGGAAAGGAGAATGAGCCATGCACGTCTCGGGATTCTTGAACGCGATCTCCCCCGCCCTGCTCAAGGCAGTCCTCGAGGCCTCGTGGCAGGGCGCATTGGTCATCGCGGCCGTCCTGCTCCTGCGCCCATTGCTCGGGCTGCGCGTGCCGGCTCGCTGGCGGCATACCTTGTGGCTCCTGGTGCTGCTCCGCTTGCTAGTCCCGGCATTCCTTTTACCATCCAGCCCGGCGAGCATCCAAAACCTGGCCGCTGTCGATCATCCGTTGGAACAGGCCGGCTTGGTCGTCGATCGCGCCCCCGCCACTATGCAGCCAGCCACCAGCTTGCGCTCGCAGGGACCCGAAGGCAGCGAAGCCGTCACCATCGCCCCGGCTCCGGCGCCTCCACGGCGAACTGGATGGTGGCAGGCGGTGGCGGTAGTGTGGGTGGGCGGATGCGCACTGACCGCCATGTGGATCCTCGCGGGAATGACGGTCCTCAGCCGCCGGTTGCGGCGCGATTCGGCCCCCATCTCCGTCGAGATTGACCGGATCTGGGAGAGGTGTTGCGCCAACGTATTCGGGAAAAACCGCCGGTCCCGGCGGCCACGGCTGCTCCTCACTGGAGCGGTCCATTCTCCGGCGCTGGTCGGGCTTTTCCGTCCGGTTCTCCTCATTCCCCGCGAAGGCGGTGACGGCCTTTCCGCCGAGGATTGGGAACACATCTTTTTGCACGAACTGGCGCATTACCGCCGGCGTGACCATTGGTTGCAGGCGCTGCAACTGGCCGCCCTCTGCGTCCACTGGTTCAATCCTCTCGTCTGGCTGGGATTCCGCTATTCACGCGCCGACCGCGAACTGGCCGCCGACGAATGGGCGCTCCGCCATCTTCACAGAAACCGCGCCGCAGCCTACGGAGATACGCTCCTCAAGATCCTCTCGGCTCAAGCTTCCGGGACGCTCATGCCGAATCTCGTCGGGATCATGGAAGACGGTACGCAGATGAAGCAGCGCCTCCGGCACATCGTCGCCTTCACTCCACGCCGCGTCGTCGGCTCCATTGCGGGAATCGCTGTTGCCCTGGCATTGGCGGCCGTGGTTCTCGGACGCCAGCCCGACAAGACCGATCTGACGGCCTACCACGGCCTGTCACCGGCGGAAATGCTCGTCGTCGCCGCACGGCGGGGAGATCAACCAGCCGTCACCCAACTGCTGGCGGACGGAGTCGATCCCAATGCGCAGACCACCCTCCGCGGCGAACCCACCCCGCTGACCGCCGCCGTCGCCGCGCACCAATTGGAGACTGTCCGGCTCCTCGTCTCCAAAGGCGCAAAGGTGGCCCTCAAACCCGAGAAGGGCGATGTGCCGATCGCCATCGCCCTGCGCCAGGGGTGGGACGACGTCGTGGAATACCTGCGCACGCAGGGAGCGGTGGCCGAACCAGAGATCCTGGCCGCGGCGAGCGGGGACGCCGCCGCTGTCACCAAGTACATTGCCCAGAATCAACCGGACTTCGAACAGAGAAAGCTCCTTTGCGAAGTTGCCGCAGCCCACGGGCACGCCAGCCTCTTCGGTTCCCTCTGCGATTCGATTCGCACCTTGCGCGGCCAGCGCAGTTGGGTAGCCGGCGGTGGCGTCCTCAACCGGGCGATCGCACGCAATGACCGCGCCGTGATCGAAGAGATGATCCGGCAGGACGGCAATCTCACCCGAGGCGGGGTGAATCGTCTTGGCTCCGTCGCCAGCAAGGTTCCCGGAATGCGCGAGTGGCTCCAGGGCAAGGGATTTGCCGTGCCGGAATACACCGACAACGAGCGCCTGATCGACGCCGCGGAGCGCGAAGACCTGCCCGAGATCCGCCACCTGCTCGGCGCCGGGGCCACCATCGAATACCGGGGCGAAGCCGGCTGGACACCCATCACCAAAGCCTCCGCGTGGGGCTGCCCCCGTGCGGTGAAACTGCTGCTGGAACGCGGCGCCGATCCCAATTCGGTGAAGAACCCCGGCGCTAACTATTCCGCGCTCTGTCTGGCCAAGACACCCGAGATCGCCCAGTTGCTCCTCGATGCCGGCGCGAACATCAACGCCCGGCTGTATGGGCAGGACGTGCACATCGTGTCCTACGCCGTCTCCTTCGGGACCCGGGAATTGGTGCAGTGGTTCTTCGATCACGGGGTCGATCCGCGCACCGCGCCGACCGAAGAGCCCACCTTGCTCTTCCATGTCGGCAAGAGCCCGGAAATCGCCGAGCTGCTGATTGAGCGAGGCGTCGACGTGAATGCCCACGATAAGCTCGGCCGCACTGCCCTGCTCGAACAGTTGCAATCCTGGCCCGATCCTGCGTCGGTCGTTGCCGTCCTGTTGAAGCATGGGGCCGACCCAAACGAGCGCAGTGAAAGCGGGTCGACGCCACTCATGTCCGCCGAGGACGCGGCGTCGGTGGATGTCCTCGTCGCGGCGGGCGCCGATGTGAACGCCCGGAACAAACTTGGAAACGATGTCCTGGCCTGTTCGTTCAATGCCAATCCCGACCGGACGGCCGCGCTTCTTCGCCACGGCGCCAGGCTCGACCGCAAGAATGGAGCCTCGCTCCTCGTCAACGCGGTCTTCAAGGGAAGCCTCGAAGAGGTCAAGGATCTGCTCGCCCGCGGGGTCGATCCGCTCGCCGGCGAGAAGTGGCGTGGCCGGCCCACCGGGTCCCCATTATCGCTCGCCGTTGGCCGCGGCATAGAAACGATCGCCGCCGCGCTACGCGCCGCTGGCGCGAACGACGTCGGCGTCTTGAGCGAAGCGGCGGCGATGGGCCACCTGGACCGGATGCGGGAATTGCTCGATGCCGGGGCCGATGCCAACGAGCGGTCCGCGACGAACATGACTCCGCTGCACTACGCGGTACTCCAGGCGCAGCCCGAAGCCGCGCAACTCCTGCTCGACCGCGGGACGAATGTAAACTGCTTCGACATCCTCGGTACCACCGCGCTGGCCTATGCGCGGCTGCTGTCTTCCCAGGTCGAGCGCCAGAAATACTCCCAGATCCGCCGCTTCTCCGCACCCGAAGCGAAGGCGGCCCTGGATGCCATCCTCGCGGCAATTCGCGCCCGCCATCCCGATCCAAACTACCGCGATGAGAACGGCGAAACCGCGCTCATTTGCGGCGCGAAGTCCGGCTCCTACCTGTCACTGGACGTTCTCGAGCAGGCCGGCGTGGATGTGAATGCGCAGCGTCCGGACGGCATGACGGCGCTCATGCTGGCCGTGTCCGGCCAGGAAAAGGACGCTTCGGTGACCGGCCCGGGAAGTGTCAGCGTCGGCAACAAGAATGACGGACCTGCCGCGCGCTATTCGCTACACGGACATTTCGTGAAGGTGCTCCTCGACCGGGGCGTCGACCTCGACCTCCGGAACAAGGCCGGCCAGACGGCCCTCGATCTCGCCCGGCAAGTCGGCAATGAGGAGATCCTCCATCTTCTGGAAGCAGCGAGCAGGCAGAAGCCTCCGAAATGAAACCCACCGTAAACGCCACCCTCAGGACCTTCGAGACGGTGGCCGGACTCACGACCAAACGTTGATCGACGGGCATCACCGATCACCAGACGCCGATCGGCTCTCATCCAAATTCAGAAAGGAAAACCGCATCATGGACACACCCGCATTTCTCAAAGCCGTCCTCGAAGCCTCGTGGCAGGGAGCGTTGGTCATCGTGGCGGTCTTGCTCCTTCGTCCGCTGCTCGGGTTCCACGTGCCGGCGCGCTGGCGCCATGCGTTGTGGCTTTTGGTCCTCCTCCGTTTGCTGGTCCCGGCATTCCTTTTGCCAGCGAGCCCGGCCAGTATCCAAAACCTGGCCGCCGTTGATCGCCCTCTGGAGCAGGCCGGTCTCGTGGTTGAGCGAGCACCCGCAACTGGAAGCGGGAGGCCGACGGACCCACGATCGCGCACCCAAGGGCCGGACGACAGCGAGGCAGGTGTCATTGCGCCAGCCCCGACACCTCCACGGCGACCTGGATGGTGGCAGGCCCTGGCAATGGTGTGGGCAACCGGATGCGCGCTGACCGCAATGTGGATTCTCGCGGGAATGACAGTCCTCAACCGCCGGCTGCGGCGCGACTCGGCCCCCATCCCGGTTGAGATCGAGCGGATCTGGGAACGGTGCTGTGGGGACGTATTCGGAAATAGCCGCCGGTCCCGGCGTCCACGACTGCTCCTCACCGGAGCGGTCCATTCTCCGGCGCTGGTCGGGCTTTTCCGTCCGGTCCTGCTCATTCCCCGTGAAGGTGGCGAAGGCCTTTCCGTCGAGGATTGGGAACACATCTTTCTGCACGAACTGGCCCACTACCACCGGCGCGACCATTGGTTGCAGGCGGTGCAGCTGGCCGCTCTCTGCGTCCATTGGTTCAATCCTCTCGTTTGGCTGGGATTCCGCTATTCTCGCGCCGACCGCGAACTGGCCGCCGATGAATGGGCGCTCCGCCACCTGAACGGAAGCCGCGCCGCGGCCTATGGCGATACGCTCCTGAAGATCCTCTCGGCTCAAACCGCCGACACGCTCATGCCAAATCTCGTCGGCATTATGGAAGACGGCGCGCAGATGAAGCAGCGGCTCCGGCACATTGTCGCCTTCACTCCACGCCGCGTCGTCGGCTCGATTGCGGGAGTCGCTGTTGCCCTGGCATTGGCGGCCGTCGTGCTCGGACGCCAGCCCGACAAGACCGATCTCACGCCCTACCAAGGCCTGTCACCGGCGGAAATGCTCGTCGTCGCCGCACGGCGGGGAGATCAACCCGCCGTCACCCAACTGCTCGCGGATGGGGTTGATCCCAATGCGCAGATCACCCTCCGCGGCGAACCCACCCCGCTCACCGCCGCCGTCGCCGCGCACCAATTGGAGACCGTCCGGTTCCTTGTCTCCAAAGGCGCGAAGGTGGACCTGAAGCCCGAGAAGAGCGATGCGCCGATCGAGATTGCCCTGCGCCAAGGCTGGGACGACACCTCCGAGTATCTCAAGACCCATGGGGCAATGGCCGCTCCGGAGATAGGGGGTGCCGCCAATGGCGACGAGGCCGCAGTCATCAAATATCTCGCGGACAGCAAGCCCGGCTTCGAAAAGCAGAAGCTCCTCTGCGAGGTTGCGGCCAGCCATGGGCACGTGGCTCTCTTTCGTTCGCTCTGCGAATCCATTCGCACACTGCGCGGACAGCGCTATTGGGTGGCGGGCGGCGGCGTGCTCAACCGCGCCGTCCTGCGCGGCGACCGGGCACTGATCGACGAAATGATCCGCCTCGATATCAATCTCGTGAAAGGCGGTGTGAACCGCCTCGGCCCAGTCGCCGGCAAAGTTCCGGGGATGCGGGAATGGCTGGTCTCCAAAGGCTTCGAAGTGCCGGAATACACCGACGGCGAGCGTCTCATCGACGCCGCCGAGCGCGAAGACCTTCCGGAAATCCGCCGGTTGCTCGATGCCGGGGCGGACATCAATTATCGCGGGGAGAGCGGGTGGACGCCGCTGACCAAGCCCTCCGCTTGGGGCTGCCAGCGGGCCGTGAAACTACTCCTGGAACGCGGCGCCGATCCGAATTCCATCAAAAGTCCCGGCTGGAACTATTCCGCGCTTTGTCTGGCGAAGACACCCGAGATTGCCCAGATGCTCTTTGACGCGGGCGCGAACATTAATGCCAAGCTCTACAACCGCGATGTCCACATCGTTACCTACTGCGTTTCCCATGGCACGCGGGAATTGGTGCAATGGTTCTTCGATCACGGAGTGGATCCGCGCCTCTCCACTTCGGACGAGCCGACGCTGCTTTTCACAGCCGGCTCGCCGGAGATTGCCGAACTGCTGATCTCACGCGGGGTCGACGTCAACGCTCGTGACAAGTTCGGGCGCACGGCTTTGATCGATCACCTTCAGTCATGGCCGGATCCCGCCCCTTTGGTCGCCGTGCTGCTCAAGCACGGCGCGAACCCCAATGAGCGAGGAGAGGGCGGCTCGACGCCGCTGATGTCCGCGCAGGATGGACCGTCGGTCGATGCCCTCGTCGCCGCCGGCGCCGATGTCCACGCGAAAAATGACCTGGGCTTCGACGTCCTGTCCTCGTCCTTCCACGGCACGCCCGACCGCACTGAGGCACTGCTTCGCCATGGCGCCAGGCTAAATCGAGACAACGAAGCCTCGCTCCTCGTCAATGCCGTTCTCAAAGGGAACCTGGAAGAGGTAAAGGAACTCCTCGCGCGCGGAATCGATCCCCGCATTGGAAACAAGTGGCACGGTCGCGTGGTGGGTTCGCCGCTTTCCGCAGCCGTAAGCCGCGGTTCGGAAAAGATCGCCGCCGTCTTGCGCGCCGCCGGGGCCAGCGACGTCGGTGCGCTGAGCGAAGCGGCCGCGACGGGCAATCTGGACCGAATGAAGGAACTCCTCGACTCTGGTGAGGACGTCAACGAACGCTCCGGCACGAACATGACTCCCCTGCACTACGCGGTCCTCCAGGGACGGGCCGATGCGGTGCAACTCCTGCTCGAACGCGGGGCGGATGTGAACCGGTTCGACACCGCGGGTTACACGGCCGGCGCCCACGCCAGGATGATGTGGGCTCAGGTGGAACATTCCAAATTCTCCGCGATCCGGCGACTCGAACCGCCGGAGGCGAAGGCCGTTCTGGATGCCATTGTGGCGGCGATCGAAGCCCGAAAACCGGATGTGAATTTCCGCGATGAGAATGGCGAAACCGCGCTCCTGTGCGGCGCGAAGTCCGGCATTTTCGTTTCCTGGGATATTTACGGGGGCGGGAAGAAAGCGGAGGTGAACGTGAATGAGCAGCGACCGGATGGAATGACCGCCCTCATGCTGGCCGTTCTCTCTCAGCCGAAGGACGCATCCAAAACCGGACCCGGCAGCGTCACGGTGGGCGACGGCAAGGACAAACCTGAGGCGCACTATTCAGAGAGCGGGTACACCGTCAAAGCTCTGCTCGACCTCGGCTCCGACTTGAATCTCCGAAATATGGCGGGGAAAACCGCCCTCGATCTGGCGAAGGAAATCGGCAATGAAGAGGTCCTTCACCTTTTGGAAGAAGCGTCCAGCAACCAGCCGGCCAAATGAAACTCCTCATCGACGCCGCCGCGGGGCTTGTCATCCCGCTCTTGGCGATTTCCTGCATCGCCATCGCCGCGGATCCGCCATTCGCGCTGGCACCCGCAGCCGCCAAGCCGGCTCCCATGCTGGCCGAACACGCTCCTCTGCTCGCCGAGCAAACCTTGGCCGACAAAATCATCACCGCCGCGCGCCTCGGAAACGCCGCCAACATCGAGCGATTGATTCTTCAATCCTTCGACGAGCGCGGCGCTCTCGATGAATCTGCGGTGTCGCGGATCCTTGACGGTCTCGTGCGCGACCGCGAATTGGCCCCCTTCACGGCGCTGCTCGATGAAATGCGGAAAACCAATTACGCAAAGGACTGGCAACCAGACGACGATCTGCTGGCCGACCTCGTCCGGACCGGCCGGACCGATTTCCTCGATGTCCTGCTGGCGCGACGCCTTTCCCTGGATCGCCTGGCCCCCCAGGCAAAGGAAGCCGCTCCCGATACCGCCGCCTGGATCACCCGCCGGGTGGAAGAAGTCCGCAAGGCACGGGCCGATGTCGACGCACTTGTGGTCGCATCGGCCAAGGGCGAGATCGACACCATGCGCGGGCTACTCGAGGCGGGCGTGCCGGTCGACGGCGTGAGCTCCGACCACTGGACGCCGCTCACCCGCGCCGCCAACAAGAGCCAGCCAGCCGCCGTCCGACTCCTGTTGGAACGCGGTGCGGAGGTGGACAAGCCGCGCCACCCAGGCTGGGACTACACCGCGCTGTGCCTCACCCGCTCAGTCGAAGTCGCGGAGTTGCTCAAGGCCGCGGGCGCGAATGTCCACGCGAAGCTCTTCCGGCGGGATGTGAGCATCCTCACCTACATCTGCCGCTGGGGCGGCGCGGACATGGTGGAGTGGATGCTCAAGCAAGGGCTCGATCCGAAGATGATTGGCGACAACAAGGAGAACCTTCTCTTCGATGCCGGTGACGAACGCACCGCGGAAATGCTTCTCACCGCCGGCGTCGACCCCAATCAGGCCGACGATTCTGGAAGGACTCCTCTCCTCGGCGCCATGAGCGGCAAAGTGGCACTGAGGCTGATCGAGGGCGGCGCGCGGGTCGGAGGCAGTGATTCCGTAGTCATCGAGATGGTTCGCGGATTCGCCTCCGCCGATGCCATCGAATTGGTCATCAAGTTCCTGGGAAAAATCGCCCCAGCCCGAGCGCAGGCCGCGATGATGGAAGCCGTGCAACGAGATCAAGCAGACGTCGTGAAGGTGCTGCTGCAACATGGAGCCGATGCGAACAAGGCGGTTGCTCGGGGAGGTCGTGAGATGCTGCCCCTGATGACCTGCGCCGTTTACGAGGGGCACGTCAAGACCGCCAAAGTGCTTCTTGAAAATGGCGCCGATCCCAACGGCGGGGAACGGCCTGGCGCGATTCTCCAAGCCGCGGTCAAGCATGGGCATGTCGAAGTCGCGAAACTTCTCCGCGAAGCCGGCGCCAGGGGCATTACCGACCTCGCGTTCTCGATCGGCATTAAGGATGAAGCGGAGATCAACAGGCTGCTGCGATCAGCGCCGAGCTTTGCTGAGAATCCGGAATTCTGGAGCACGGCATTGCCTCTTGCCGCCCGGACGGGACAACTCCATGCCGTGCGGGTCGCTCTCGAAAAAGGAGTTCCCATCCAACCCGGCGGTGGAGAAGACGCCCTGGGTGCCGCCGCGTCGGAAGGCCAGCACGAAGTGCTCGCGGAACTCCTGGCCCATCGTCCTACACCTGCGAATCCGACCGATCTTCGCCAGGCACTATTGAGTGCCGTCTCGCATTCCAGGCCCTACGAAAAACAGCGACCGGCGGCGGATTTCGAGCGATGCGTGAAACTCTTGCTGGACGCGGGAGCACCCGTGACCGACGCGGACGGGCGCAACAATTTGATGAATACCGCGGTCTTCACCCTCCGCCCAGGAGGAAACAGCAAAGTCATGGAAATGCTGGTCGCCGCGGGCGCCGATCCGAATCCGCTGTCCGACGACGTCGTGACGTCGCATCTCAGCGACGCCATTCAAGACATGTACAATCAAAATGGAGAGTCATCTCTCCTCATCCGAACGCTCGAAACGCTGGAGCGGCTCGCCAGGGTCACGATCAAGCGCGGACCGGCCAAATGAGCAATCAATCCGGGTTGGCGTTTCACCGGCGCCTGGACATGAATGGATGCTCACACCATCCGCATGAGTTCCTCCGCCCAATTTTCAGCCTGGATTTGGAGCGAGGGTAAATTCGTTTCGGCGACCAGCCTGCCGGTGACCGATCGCGGATTTCGCTACGGCATGTCGGTCTTCGAAAGTCTCCGGGTCACCCGCGGCGTCCCGGAGTTTTTCGAGCAACACCTCTCACGCCTCATCCAGGCGTGCGCCGAACAAGAGATCGCCGTGGAGGAATCCGCGCTGTCGGCCAGCGCCGCACTTTTCGCCGGGGGAGGTGGCAACGGCTTCGCCCGCATCTATGTGACCGCAGGCGATGGCGGACCCGCCGCACCTTCCGACCAACCGCGTGTCCTGGTCCTTCTCGAACCCCGGACCCCGCCAGGGCCGGATGATTCATGGGAAATCACCCTCCATGATGAGAGCTACCACGCCCCGTTTGGCGGCTTGAAGACCGCCAACTATTGGTTCAACTGCGAAGCCTACGCCCACGCCCGCCGCCGGGGCTTCGACGAAACCATTCTCTTCAACGACCGCGCCGAGGTCGTCTCCGCGAGCATGGCCAATGTCTTCGTTCTCCGCGACGACCGCCTCTACACGCCTCCTCGCTCCACTGGCGCCCGGTCAGGCGTCATTCGCGAGTGGGTCATGAAACGCCGCAAAGTCGTGGAGCGCCGCTTGCGTCGCGAGGACGTGGTCAACGCCGATGAGATCTTCCTGACCAATAGCTGGATCGGAGTGATGCCCGTAGCCACGGTCGAAGGCCGTCCCCTGGGTCATCGCTCGGTCGGCCCCAAACTTGCCGCCGAGTTGGAACGCCGCCGCGAGGAGAGCCGAACGTAGGTGGCCTCTGCCCAGAGCCGCTGGAACACCTGGTATCAGCGCCGGAGACGCAGCGGATTCAAGCGCCACACCGATACACCGGACCACGCACCCAAAGCGGGCTGGGAAGTCTCGCCTGCCTTGGCGCCGTTCCCGAACACGCATGCGGCATGCAACCCAGTCAAATAACCCAAAGAAGCCACGCATCCCGCCTCCGCAGACTTGCACCGATTGCCCAAATGCGCGAGAGGAAGCGCCCGCTCGTGAAAAGCCCGCCCGATCCACTGGACCAAATCGCCGCCGCCCCCCCCTTGGCGGCAAAGCTGGCGCGCGCCCACGCGGGTGAGGCGGTTTCGTTCGAACACGTCGTTCCGGCAGCCCAGCCTTTCCTGGCGGCACTCCTCGCCCGCCAGGCCAAAACCCGCGTTTGGATTGTCTGTCCAGACATCCGGGCGCAGGAGGTCATGCACAACGAATTACTCCAGTGGTTCCCAGACGCGCTTTTTTTCCCGGATCTGGAAAAGCCGCCGGTCGAAGGCGCGCTCCCGGACCCGGAGTCCGTCGCCGAGCGCCTCGGAATCGCCCAGCGGCTCACGACGACAAAGGGCCGGCAGATCGTGGTTCTCACCCGCTTCAGCCTCGACAGCGAAGTGCCCACTCCCGCCGCGATCAAGCAACTGACTTTTCCTCTCCATCGCTCGATGCACCTGGACCGGGACGAGGTGCTCAAAAAACTGGCCGAAGCAGGTTACGAGCACGTGCCCCAGGTGTCCGCTCGCGGCCAGTATGCTGTCCGCGGTGGGATTCTCGATGTCTTCTCCTTTCACCACGCGTTGCCGGTGCGTATCGAACTCTTCGGCGACGAGGTCGAGTCGCTCCGGGAGTTCGACCTCGATACACAGGTCAGCGTCAACCATCTTCATATTACGTCGCTCATGCTTGGTGAGTCTGCTTCGGAGCGGCGGATCTGCCGGCTGCACGAACTCATCAGCGATCACGATACCACCATCGACGCGGAAGCGAGCTGGTTTGCGGCGCAAGTGCGAATTCTCGAAGGAAGCGAAGGTGCGGCGGGGGGCGGCGCGGAGGATTCGGCGATCCGCAGTGCGTCACCCGCCGAGGAGATCGGCGGCGAGGATTTCTCCACGGCGTTTTACGAGCATGGCCTCGGCGAATTTGAAGCGGGCGATTTCGTCGTGGATGAGATCAAGCGCGAACGTTTTTTTGCCCAACTCCGCGAATGGCGCGAGCAGCGCTGGCATGTACACGTCTTCTGCAACAACGAAGGCGAGATCGAACGGCTGCGCGATTTGCTCCCGCCGGTGGAAGCCGACGCCCTGAACTTCATCATCGGCACCCTCAATCGCGGTTTTGCTTTTCCCGCCGCGAAGGTCGCGATCCTTTCCGACGCCGAGCTCTTCGGGCGCTATCGCCACAATCGCGCGCGGCGTCTCGCGCTTCGGCGGGCGCGCGACCAGGCCACCCGCACGCAGATCGATTTCAGCGAACTCAACGAGGACGACCATGTCGTTCACCTCGAACACGGCATCGGCCGCTACGAGGGCATGAAATCGATCCCGCGCGCGGACGGTACGAACGAGGAAGTGCTCGTCGTCGTTTTTGCCGACGATGCCCGCCTCTACGTCCCGCTGGAGCAGAGTTACCTGATCTCGCGCTATGTCGGCGTCGGCAAAAAGAATCCCGCTCTCTCCACGCTCGGCGACGGCAAATGGAGCAAGGCGAAGAAGAGTGCGGAGAAGGCGGTCTACGATTACGCCGCCAGGCTTCTGAAGATGCACGCCGAACGCGAGACCGCGCGCGGACATGCCTTCCCGGCGGACAATAAATGGCAGCACGAGTTTGAGACCTCCTTCCTGTTCAAGGAAACTCCCGACCAGCTCACCGCCATCGCCGCGACCAAGGCCGACATGGAAAACGAGCGCCCGATGGACCGCCTTATCTGCGGCGACGTCGGCTTCGGGAAAACGGAGGTCGCGATCCGCGCGGCGTTCAAGGCGGTCATGGGTGGAAAACAGGTCGCCGTCCTCGTGCCCACCACGGTCCTCGCCCAGCAACACTACCAGAATTTCCGCGAGCGTATGTCGGACTACCCGATCACCGTCGAAACGCTCTCGCGCTTCCGGACCCCGGGCCAGCAACGCGAAACGCTCCAGGGCCTGGCCGATGGCCGCGTGGATATCGTGGTCGGCACGCACCGGCTCATTTCCAAGGATATCGTGTTCAAGAACCTCGGACTGGTCGTCATCGATGAGGAGCAGCGCTTCGGCGTGCTGCACAAGGAGCGGTTCAAGGAGATGTTCCAGCTCGTGGACATGCTCACCCTTTCGGCCACGCCGATTCCGCGCACCCTCTATCTGTCGCTCATGGGAGCCAAGGACATGAGCACGATCGAGACGCCACCCCTCAATCGCATCCCGACCGAAACGCTCATCTGCCCCTACGACGAGCGCATCATCCGCGACGCGATCAATCGCGAGATGGCGCGCCAGGGCCAGGTCTATTTCCTGCACAATCGCGTCCAGTCCATCGAGAAGGTGCGGGCGCGGATCAAGGAACTCTGCCCCAAGGCGCGCACGGTCGTGGGGCACGGGCAAATGGATGAGCACCAATTGGAAGACGTGATGCAGCAATTCGTGAGCGGCGAGGCCGACGTCCTTATCTCCACCACGATCATCGAAAGCGGCCTCGATATCCCCAATGCCAATACGATCATCATCGATCGCGCCGACCGCTTCGGCCTCGCCGATCTCTACCAACTCCGCGGCCGGGTGGGCCGCGCGCAGCACAAGGCCTACGCCTATCTCCTGCTCCCGCGCGAGATGATGACGGCTGGCGAGGCCCGGAAGCGGATCAACGCCATCAAGCAATACAGTTCCCTCGGCGCGGGATTCAAAATCGCCATGCGCGACCTCGAGATCCGGGGCGCGGGAAACATCCTCGGCACCGCGCAGAGCGGACACATCATCACGATCGGCTTTGACCTCTACTGCTCCCTGCTCAAGCAAGCCATCGCCACGCTCAAAGGGGAAAAGGCCCGGCCCCGGCTGGAGGTGATCCTCCGCACCGACTTTGTCGTCACCCGGGAAGCCGACTATTCGACCAGCAGTGCCACGACCGCAACATCCGCTCTCAGCGCCGCGGCGGCGCTCTCCCCGAGCCAGCGCAATCGCCGCGGCTGGGTGCCGAAGCAATCCGCGCCCGCGCCCGCGACGGCGCAAAATACGCTCGACCTCGACCCCTCGCGCAAGGCGCCGGCCTTTTTGCCGACCAGCTACATCACCGAAGCGCAGCCGCGCATCCAGGCCTATCGCCGGCTGGCGGAGGTGAACACCCAGGAGCAACTCGACGCCCTCCGCAAGACCTGGCGCGATCGCTTCGGCCCCTTCCCCGGCGCCGCCGAGAATCTGCTTGTGATGACGGAGATCAAGCTCGCCGCCGCCGCGCGCAAGATCACCCAGGTGGAAGCACGCGACGGCAAGCTCATCCTCACCCGAGGGGGCGACTATGTGCAGATCGACGGCAAGTTTCCGCGGCTGACCGCAGCCGATCCCGGCGAGCGCCTGCGCGAGGTGCTCGCCATGTTGCGCAGCCTTTAGTTGACGGTCGGCGGTGCTACCGGAGGAGGGACGTAATAGTGGTGGTTGCTGTGGGCCGAATGGACCGTGGAAGGCGCGATGAGCGAAGCCGACTCCTTGTCGAAGACGTCGTAGAGTTGGTCGCGCACCTGTTGCTCGTCGCGCAATTCATTGCGAAAATAGGTATAGCGAAGGCGGGTCTCCACCGCCGTCCCATCGCCGCGCGCCATCGCACGGAGTGAACCCAGAAACCGCTGGGTCGCGTTCACCCGGTCGCTCTCGCTCACATGCTTGTCCCCGATTCTGGAGATCCAGGCATTCGCGGCGCGGCTCAGCGTCTCCGTCGCAAATTTCGGCGTCTCTCCTTTGCGGAGGGCATTGAGGAAATGGATGATATCGGCCGTGAGGATCGTCATTTCGTGGACTTGGGCGGCTTCCCCGCGAAATGCCGTCCAGTTCACGGGCTCCCATTGCGGCACTTTGTCGATGCGGTAACCAAACCGGCGGATCACGATGGGCGGGGTGTTCGCCGTCGTGGAAGACGAGCTCGACGAACGAGGCGTCGGCTTGGGAGGTTGGGTCCCGGGACCGCCGGAAGCGAACTCGTCAAAGCGGCGAGTCAGATAGGTGGCGATGCCGATGACTTTGCCGGTCTTCACATGGATGATCGGGCTGCCGCTATTCCCTGGAATGAATTCGGCTGTGACTTCGATCCGGTCCGGGCCGAGTCCTTTCACCACTCCGGGAAGACTGGTTACCACTCCTCCGCCTCCGCTGTTGCCCAGCACGATGACTTCATCGCCGATCTGAACATTGGCATCGACATCGGGCAGCATTTCCAGGGGATGAGCGGGTGGTTGAGCCAGGGCATACCGCACGATATCAGGACCTGCCGCCGCCTCGGCCGCGCCGGCAACCACAGGGGCATTGTTCAATCGAGTGAATACCGGCTGCTTCAGGTCGGCAGCCACATGGATGTTGGTATACAACCATGTCCCGTCAGCGCCACGGCAGACGAAACCGCTCCCCGACCCTTCCTGTCCTTTGACGATGACGAAAGCGTCGATGTGACTTTGGACCACGTCCGCACTGCCGACCGACGGCGGCGCGGTTTGCGGGGCGGGAGCAACGCTGGGCGTGGCGACCGGGATCGAGGCGATCAGCGGAGCGGAGGGAGCATTGGAGGCAACGTCTCCTTGGGCCAGAGCCGGTTTC
>Ga0070658_10000597_pt1 | contig 31272 bp, 25 predicted proteins | sample KBSC13metaG_FD_64664 | JGI IMG/M metagenome (GOLD analysis project Ga0070658, IMG submission 64664) | Corn rhizosphere microbial communities from Kellogg Biological Station, Michigan, USA - KBS C1-3 metaG | ecosystem: Host-associated > Plants > Roots > Rhizosphere > Soil ... | reverse complement strand
GTAGAGGGGTCAGGGGTCGGGGGTCAGCAGCTGCATTGTGCCCTGTCTGCCTAACGGTGAGCAGGCCGGGCGCGGCGCACTTGCCACCTGACCCTGACCGCCGACCCCTGACCCCTTAGATTGTCCGCATGAACGACGTACTCGGCTGGACCTGGCAGGGGAACACGGTCAGCGCCTGGCTGACCGGGGCGGGGCTGTTCGCCGGCGCGGCGGCCGGGCTCGCGCTCATCCGCTGGGTCGTGGCGCGGCGGCTGAGCGCGGCGGCGGCGCGGACCGCGACGTGGGTCGACGACCTCCTCGTCGAGCTGGTGCGGCTGACGAAGGACTGGTTCATCGTCATCGTCGGGCTCTCGATCGCGCTCAAGGGCGTGGTCGTGCTGCACAGCGGCGTCGCGCTGATCCTGCACGGCGCGCTGGTGATCGGGATGATGCTCCAGATCGCGATCTGGGCGAACGGCGCGATCCGGTTCTGGGTGGTGCACTACCGGCAGCACCGCGGCGGCGACGGGTCGAGCGTGGCGACGGTGCAGGGCTTCGCCTTCCTCGGCCGCATCGCGTTAGGCGCGCTCCTCATCGTCGTCACGCTCGACCTGCTCGGCGTGAAGGTGACGACGCTGGTCGCCGGGCTCGGGATCACCGGGATCGCGATCGCCCTCGCGGTGCAGAGCGTCCTCGGTGATCTCTTCGCCGCGCTGTCGATTGTGCTCGACAAGCCGTTCGTGATCGGCGACTTCATCGTCGTCGACACAGTCGAGGGGACGGTCGAGCACGTCGGGTTGAAGACGACCCGCGTCCGCAGCATCGGCGGCGAGCAGGTGATCATCGCCAACGCCGACCTGCTCAAGAGCCGGATCCGCAACTATCGCCGGCTCGCCGAGCGGCGGGTGGCGCTCGTGTTCAAGGTCGCGCAGGACACCGAGCCGGCAACCGCCGCGCGAATCCCGGCGATGCTCCGCGAGATCGTCGAGCGGCAGAAGCCGATCCGCTTCGACCGCGCCCACCTGACGCGGATCGGCGACTGGTCGCTGCAGTACGAGGTCGTCTACTTCGTGCTGAGCCCGGACTTCATGACGCACATGAACATCCAGCAGCAGGTCAACGTCGACGTCCTCGAGCGGTTGAGGAGCGAGAAGGTGCGGCTGGCCACCCCGTACCCCGCGCCGTCGGGGTGAAAGGGGTCAGGGGTCAGGGGTCAGGGCCGGGCGCGTTAGGCCTCACCGCCTGGCCCTGACCCCTGACCCCTCTCTTCACGCGAGCTGCGCGTCGAGCTGGATGTCGACGCCGGCCAGGGCGACCGAGACCGGGCAGTTCTTCCTGGTGTTCTCGGCGATCTCCCTGAACTTGGCGGCGTCGATCCGAGGCACCTTCGCCCGGACGTCGAGCTTGATCGTGGTGATCTTGAACCCGCCGCCCGCCTGGGCGATGGTGCACGCGGCTTTCGTCTCGATCCGCTCGGGCGGCGTCCCGTTCTGTTCGAGGCCGAGGCTCAGTGCCATGCTGAAGCACGCGGCCTCGGCGGCGGCGAGCAGCTCCTCGGGGTTGGTGCCCTTCTCTTCGCCGAAGCGCGTGTTGAACGAGTAGGCGCCCTTGATCACGCCGCTCTCGCCGCTGAACTCGCCCTTCCCGCTCTTGAGACCTCCGCCGCTCCAGACTGCGGTCGCATTCCGTGTTGGCATCCTGGTTCCTTGTTGAAGTTCGTGTTCTGCACTGCCGGCACTCGAGCGTACCGCGACGACGGCGCGGCTTGTAACTTCCCGCAATGCCAGCGCTGCCCCCGTCGGTCGAGCGGGTACTCCGCCACTTCCGCGCCATGGAGCGCGAAGAGAAGATGCAGGCGCTCCTCTCGTATGCGCGGAAGCTCGAGCCGCTCCCCGAACGCTTCCGCGATCTCGACCGCACCGCGTTCACCGTCCCCGAATGCCAGACGAGGGTCGACGTGTTCCCTGAAGTGCGCGGCGGCCGGCTCTCGTTCTACGCCGATCTCGATCCGCGGAAGAGCCCGACCATCGCCGCGTTCCTCGCGATCCTGTTCAGCGCGGTGAACGGCCAGCCGCCGGAGACGACGCTCGCAATCCCCGACGACTTTGCCCGCCAGGTGATGGATGGCATCGGCCTCGCCGCGCGCGAGTCGGGGCTGACCGCGATGGTGCAGCGATTGAAGCGCTACGCCGCCGACGCCGTCGCGACGCGATCCTGAACCGCGCACCGTCCTCATCACCCCGCCGACATGAGCGCTGCCCGGACGCAGACCTACGCCAACCATCGGCGGTTCTTCGCGCTCTACCACTACGTCGCGCTGCCGATCGTGATGCTCAACGTGGTGTACACCGCCTTCCTGGCCGCTCGTGCACCGGGCCGCGCGACGATCTGGGCGTTCGTCTTCGCGGTCGGCATCGCCGCCGGGATCCTCGCGGGACGGACGATGGTCCTCATCGTGCAGAACCGGGTCATCCGCCTCGAGCAGCGGCTCCGTCTCGTCGCGCTGCTCCCCGATCACCTGCGCGGCCGTATCGTCGAGCTGAATCTCTCGCAGCTCATCGGCCTTCGCTTCGCCTCGGACGCCGAGCTTCCGGCGCTGGTCGAGCGCTGTCTCGCCGGCGAATTGAAGACCGCCGAAGACGTCAAGAAGGCGATCACCAACTGGCAGGCCGACTTTCTCCGCGCCTGACGCGGCACCCTGCCGAAATCACTGGAGTCTACTGGATGTCGATCACGATCAAGGTTCGGAAGGACGGCCCGTACGCCATCGAAGGCGATTTCACGCTCATCGACCACGAGGGGAATCCGATTCCCTATACCCCTAAGCCGGGGAAGCCGATGACGCTCTGCCGCTGCGGCGCTTCCACGAAGAAGCCGTTCTGCGACGGGACGCACAGCCGGATCGGCTTCAAAGGCGCCGAGGAAGCGGCGCGCGAGTTCGATGCCGGCAACGCCGCCCCGGCCGGCAGCACCGGGACAGGCGCCGGCACGCCACCCGCCGCCTGACCGTCAGGCGGGCATCAGCTGGCCATGCCACGACTGGCGCGCCGGGCGCTCGAAGCCGGCGCGCCATGCGCCTAACGTCGCGACGGTCGGATCGAAGACGATCGTCTCCGGCGTCACTCCGCCCGTCTCGGCCAGAGTGGTGAAGTCGGCACGGTCGACCGCGCGAATCGCGCCGGCGGCATCGCGGTAGAAGACCCGCCCTCCACCGACGATCGACAGCGACAGCTCGCGCTCCAGCGCCTGCAGCTGGCGGAAGAGCGCATCGATCGAACAGCCCGACGCGCCGGCGGTGCGCTGGTCGACGGCGATCGTGAGGAATCGATCATCGCGCCAGTCGCGCGCGGAGGTGAGCGGCGCGCCGTGCGCGGCCCACCGCTCGAGGTGCGCGTCGGTCACGCCGAGCAGCCGGGTCGACTCGGCCGGCGTCAGCGGGCGCTCGGCGCCGAAGACCCAGACGCGCGCGTCATCGGGGAGCGAATCGAACGGGACGATCGGCATGATCGCAATCTAGCGCGGTCAGTGGATCCCGAGGAGCGCGATCATCGCCACGCTCATCAGCAGCAGCGCGACCAGCGACGTCACCACCGTCAGCGACACCCGCGTCCCGGCGCGCGCGACCGAGCGCAGGTCGACGCCGAGCCCGAGCGCGGCCATGGCGATGATCGTCAGCCAGCGCGAGAGCTCGCGCACCGGCGCGGCGACGACAGCGGGGATGATTCCGGTCGACCGCAGCACGGCGAGGAGGATGAAGCCGATGATGAACCAGGGGACGAGCTTCGAGAGCGCAAGCCTTGGCGCGGCGCCCTCGCGCCGCGCGATGCGCCGCGACGCGAGGCTGAGGAAGAGGACCACCGGGCCGAGCATCAGCACGCGCACCAGCTTGACGAGCGTGCCGACTTCACCGGAGAGCTGGCTCACCGGAAAGGTCGCCGCCAGCACCTGCGGCACGGCGTACACGCTCATCCCCGCGACGACCCCGTACTGATAGTTCGAGAGCGCGAGCGGCCCGATGAGCAGCGGCAGCGTCAGCACCATGATCACGCCGAGCACCGCGGTGAACGCGATCGACGACGCGACGTCATCGGCGTTGGCGCCGACGACCGGTGCGACGGCGGCGATCGCCGAGTTTCCGCAGATCGCGTTGCCGCAGGCGACGAGGATGGCCAGCTTCGGCGCGAGCCCGAACGCACGCCCGGCCGTGTAGCCTAACGCGAGCGCGATCGCGACGATGACGACGATTCCACCGAGGAGCGGGACGCCGGCCCGGAGCAGCTCGGGGAGGTCGACCGATGCGCCCAACAGGAACACGGCGACCTCGAGCACCTGCTTCGCCGAAAAGGCGATCCCCGTCGCGTAGCGCGGAGCCGGCGCGCGAATGGTGCGCACGATCGTCCCGAGCAGGATCGCGATGACGATCGCCTCGATGATCGCGTGGCCGATCAGTCGCTCTTCCGCTGCCTGCACGAGCACCGCCACTACCGCGAGGATGGTGCAGAACACGATCCCCGGCACGAGGTCGCCCGGCGAGACCGTAGTTCGTTCCGTCACGATGACGCGGTGATGGAGGCGGAGTTCGTGCCGCTCAGTTCAGCCCGGCCGCGGCGTCCTGCAGGCTGCGGTCGAGGGTGCGGCTGCTGGCCTCGCGCGCCTGGTCGAGCTGGCGGCCGATCAGCGCGATCGCCTCGCTCACCCGTCCCGAGCCTTCGCCCGGGAATGCGCGCTCGATCGCGAACTCGATCTCCTCGCGAAGGATCGCGAACTCGCGGGCGAGCGCTTCGGAGTTCCAGCCGAGCCGCGCCCGCTGCACGCCATGCCGCTCGGCGACAAAGCGCTGGATCTCGGCGGCGTCGACGAGCATCGGCGACGGCTCGCCGTGCGCGTCCTCGAGGATGACGAGCGCGCCGGCGACGTCGCTGACCAGCGTCGTCATGTGGTCGGCGAGCTGCGTGAAGCGGAGCGACTTCGCCGCCGGCATCGATGGTTCGCGCCGGAGGCGGGCCACGACCTCGTCGACGATCGCGTCGGTCTCGCGCAGCAGCGCCTCGCCGACCTCGGTCAGCCCCTGCACGAGCGGTTCGCGACCCGTGAAGCGGGGCCCGACCGCGGGCGGTTCGGCTGTCTGCCCCTCGGTCGCCGCCGGGAGCCAGAGCGTGAACGTCGACCCCTTTCCCGGCCGGCTCGAGACGGTGATGTCGCCGCCCATCAGCCGCGCCAGCCGCCGGCTGATCGTCAATCCGAGTCCGCTGCCATCGCGATCGCGGGTGTGGCCGCCCTGCCCCTGCACGAAGGGCGCAAAGATCGTTTCGAGCTGGTCGGGGGCGATGCCGACGCCGGTGTCAGTGACACATACCGACAGCCACTGCGACGCGAGCTGGACGCGCGCCCCGGGAGGCGGGCTCGCTGCGTCGTCTATCTCGATCGAGATCGAGCCGCCGCTCGGCGTGAACTTGGCCGCGTTGGCGAGGAGGTGGACGAGGATCTGGCGAGTGCGGTCCTCGTCGCCGACGAAGGCAACGCCGCCTAACGCGTCGCCGGGGGGCCGGAGGGTGAGGCCGCGCTCCTCGGCGAGCGGTCCGGCGAGCACGAGCGCGGATTCGACGATCGGGATGAGCGCGTGGACGTCGTGCCTGACGGTGAGTCGCCCGGCTTCGACGCGCGCGAGGTCGAGCACCTCGTTGACCAGTCCGAGCAGGTGTCGTCCGCTGGCGCCGATCCGCCGCAGCTGCTGCCGCTGCGCGTCGGTGATCGGGCCGGTGAGGCCGAGGTCGAGCAGCTCGGTGTAGCCGAGGATCGCGTTGAGCGGGGTGCGCAGCTCGTGCGACATCATCGCCAGGAACTCCGACTTCGCCTGGCTCGCCGACTCGGCCTCGATGCGGGCGCGCTGCTCCTCGATGAGCAGCTTCGCGCGCTCCTCGGCCTCGCGGCGGTCGGTGATGTCGCGCAGCGAGACGAGCGACGCGGCATCGCCCTCCCAGTCGATGCGGACCAGCCGGAGCTCGGCCACCACCGTCTCACCCTTCGGGCGGACGACTTCGATCTCGGTATGTTCGCCCGACGCGAGCGCGTAACCGAAGTCCTCACCGACGAGCGCACGCGCACTGCGACCGAACAGCGTCTCGGCGGCCGGATTGGCAAAGCGGATGCGCCCGTCGTCGGCGACGATGACGATGCCGTCGGGGAGCCGCTCGACGATCTGGCGCAGCACAGACGTCCACGAGCCGGCGCGCCGCTCGCGCCGGCGCCGATCGGCGCGCGCGGATTCGTCGCCCTGCTGTGGGCCGGTTCCGACGTCGTCGCCGGACACGTCTGCGCCACTCATCGTCCTGCGTCGCTACTCGTCGTGAAAGGTTGTGTTGCCGGAGAGCACGCCGCTCACCTCGCGCATCGGCTGGCCGATGTGCATCCCGTCGCCGTCGATCGTGTACTCGCGGATGTCCGCATCGTGATGCGACCCGCGCATCTTGAGCACGACGAGCGCCCGCCGCATCGTGCCGAACGCCTCGACGTAGCGGAGGAGGATGATCGAGTCGGTGAGCGTCGAGATGTGCTTCTCCGTCACCGACGTCCCGCCGAGGAGCGAGGGGGACGTCGACGTGAACAGTCCGGCCGTCTCCTTCTTCTTCAGCGTCGACGTCAGCGCGATGACGAACTCGCGGAATCCTCGCAGCGACGACACGCGCTCGAGCGCGGACAGCGAGTCGACGGCAACGCGGTTCGGCCTGAAGTCCTCGATGAGCTGTGTCATCTCGACGAGGTGGTCCTCCATCGCCATCGAATGCGGGTAGCGATTGACCACCATCAGCCGTTCCTTCTTCTCCATCGCCGCGAAGTCCATCCCCCACGCGGCCGCGTTGCGAAAGAGCTGGTCCTTGCTCTCCTCGAAGGCGAAGAGGAGGCAGCGTTCCTTCGCCTTGTAGCCGCCGCTCATGAACTGCGTCACGAGCAGCGTCTTCCCCGTCCCGCTCGCCCCCGAGGCGAGGATGACCGAGTCGCGGAAGAATCCGCCGCCGCACATCTTGTCGAGCTCCTTCACCCCCGACGTGATGCGCACCGTCGACGAGCTCTGGGTGAGCTCGATGCGCGACAGCGGGATGACGACGATCCCTTCGCGCGAGGTGATGGTGAAGGGAAATTCGCCGCGCTGGTGGCTGGTCCCGCGCATCTTGAGGATCTCGACGGTGCGGCGCCGGCGTTCCTCGTCGAGGATGTTGCGGAGGATGACGACGTTGTCGGCGACGAACTCCTCGATCCCGTATCGCGTGACCTCGCCGTACTCCTCGGTGCGCTCGCCGGTGAACAGCACGGTCAGTCCCATCTTCTTGAGCACCGCGGTGATGCGGAACAACTCGGCCCGCAGCATCGCGTGCTCCTTGAACTGCACGAACAGCGCATTGAGCGAATCGAGCGAGACGCGCTTCGCGTTGACCTTCTTCACCGCATGCTGGATGCGGGCGAGCAGTCCGCCCAGGTCGTATTCGCCGACGACTGTCATCGGCTCGTCGGCATCGGGAGCGGCGTCGACGAACGCCCACTTCCCCTCCTTCTCCCACTGCGCGATGTCCCAGCCGAATCCTTCCATGTTCCGGCGGACGTCGCCGACGCTGTCCTCGAAGGTGACGAACACGCCGTTCTCCTTCGCCTGGGTGATCCCGGCGGCGAGGTAGTTCACGGCGAAGACCGTCTTCGCGCTCCCCGCGGTGCCCGCGACGAGCGTTGCGCGCTGGCTGGGGAGCCCGCCCTCGGAAATCGAATCGAAGCCCGCGATCCCGGTGAGCGTCTTCGGCACGGGACGGAAAGGCGAATTCTGGTTCGGGCTCTTGGTCATTGATCCGGAGAATTGAAGCCGAGCGCCACCATCACGCGCTGGGCATCGGAGAGATCCCCGGTGACACGCCGCCGCGGGGAGGGAGACTCGCGCACCAGCGTCGGAGTCGTCAGGATGCGTTCCGCGTCGGCGCGCTCGGGACTGTCGAGCACGTCGACCGTGGCGCACTGCGCCTTGCCTCCGAGCAGCTCGGCACAGATGCGCTCGAGGTTGGCCATTGCTTGCCGCGAGCGGGGAGTATCGCCGGCGACGTACAGCGTCAGGTGCAGGGCATCCATCGATAGGGACGGCAATGTGCGTACGGCCTCGCCAGTGAGCAGCCAGGGCGGGGCCGTACGTTATTCACGGCCCACGGGGGCAAGTGTCGTTCCAGAGGGCCGATCGCACCGGCGACCTGCGCGCAGCGCTGCGCGCTTGCATGAGCCCTGCATTGCACTCGAGGTGTCTGCCAGCAACCCCGAACACGTGCGACCGATGCCTGCTCACAAGCCTGGACGCCTGCTCGTCATCGGCGGCCATGAAGACAAGGAGAACGACCGGATCATCCTCCGCGCTGTAGCCGATCATGTGGGCGAGAGCGGAAAGCTCGTCGTCGCGACAGTCGCCAGCCAGCTGCCGAGACGGATGTGGGAGGAATACGAGCGCGTCTTCCGCGCCCTCGGCGTGCGGCACGTGCACAAGCTGGAGATCGAGAAGCGCGAGGAAGCGAAGCTCCCGCAGAAGCGGAAGATTCTCGACGACGCCGACGCGGTGTTCTTCACCGGCGGCGACCAGCTCAAGATCACCAGCCAGATCGGCGACACGCCGATCTTCGAGCGGCTCGCCGAGATCTACCAGTCCGGCGGGCTGATCGCGGGGACCTCGGCCGGCGCGTCGGTGGTCTGCGAGACGATGATGGTCGGCGGCGAAAGCGACGGGTCGCACCGGCTCGGCGTCGGACTGCGGATGGCGCCGGGATTCGGCTTCTTCCCCGGCGTGATCGTGGACCAGCATTTCGCCGAGCGCGGGCGGATGGGCCGACTACTCGGCGCCGTGTCGCAGAATCCGCGGATCCTCGGCATCGGCCTCGACGAGAACACCGCGATCCTGGTGAAGGGGAACCGTACCTTCACGGTGATCGGCGACGGGGCGGTGTACGTCCTCGACGGATCGACCGTGACGTACTCGAACATCGCCGAGGAGCGCGTCGAGAAGACGCTGTCGATCTACGACGTGAAGCTGCACGTGCTGACACAGGGCGACACCTTCGACCTCAGTCGCCGGCGCCCGCACGAGCATTCGGGAACGGCTGTGGAAGAGGAGCTGATGCCGGCGGGGAGCGGAGACGAGTAGTCTCGCGCCCATCCAGTCACGAATGACGACTGGCAGCTTCGCCCTTGCCGGCCACGAGCGGGCGATGGTCGGAACGGCTGACGACGATCAGGCGGACGACGCGGAGCACGCCGATTGATCCGTGAGGCCTGCGATGCTCCGATCGCCTGGTCAGGATACCGAGAGCCGCTCGCGGGTCAAATATCCGGCACCGATCACCGTTCGGGTACGGCGGGGTCCGGGCCGATGTCAGGCGCGGCATGCCGGTGCTTCGTGGATTTCGTGGGTCAAACAGGGTGAACTACGATCGCACGGATTCTACGGATTACACGGATTGCGCCTCAGCATCGACAGCGCCGCGCACCAGGGCCGAGCAGCTTGGGGACACGCGTGGCGAGATCATCCCACCCGGCGTGCCCCCAATCGTTTTTCGTGAGCGCTCCATTCGGCGAATGGAGCCCCTTCGCCACCCGGGGCAATCCGTAAAATCGCTTCAAAAATCCGTGCAATTGCAGTTCACCCTGCTGCGCTCCGACGTCGCGCGAGGCAGCCGGAACATGGTCACACTCGTGTGGCCAGCTTTCCTCCGGGCAGCCCGCCGACGACCACCGGCGGCCCCTCGAGTCGCCGCTCGCCGATCTGCTGGCGCCACATCGCGTAGTAGAGTCCCTTGCGGTCGAGGAGCTCCTCGTGGCGCCCCGACTCGGAGACGCGCCCGCGCTCGAGGACGTAGATGCGATCGGCGTGCATCACCGTCGAGAGCCGGTGAGCGATGAGGATCGTGATCGAGTCGCGCCCGGTCGCCACGTCGCGGATCGTCGCGCTCACCGATTCCTCGGTGAGCGAGTCGAGCGACGACGTCGCCTCGTCGAAGACGAGGAGGTGCGGCCGGCGGAGGAGCGCCCGGGCGATCGAGAGGCGCTGCTTCTCGCCCCCCGACACCTTGACGCCGCCTTCGCCGATGACGGTGTCGAGCCCCTTGTCGGCGCGGGCGAGCAGCGAGTCCATCGCCGCCTGGTGCAGCACCGCCAGGCACTCCTCGTCCGTCGCGTTAGGCCTGACGAAGAGCAGGTTTTCGCGGATCGTCCCCGAGAAGAGCTGCGAGTCCTGCGAGACGAGGCCGACCCGCTCGCGCAGTCGGTCGAGGTCGACCGTCCGGCTCGAGTGGCCGTCGTAGAGCACTTCACCGGACTGCGGCTGGTAGAGGCCGACCAGCAGCTTGACCAGCGTCGTCTTCCCGGCGCCCGACGGTCCGACGAAGGCGATCGTCTGTCCGCGCGAGACGACGAAGGAGACTCCCTGGAGCGCCGGTGCGGTCGCGCTCTGGTGGCGGAACGAGACATCGGCAAACTGGAGCGTCGTCAGCCCTGTCAGCGGCACCGGGTTCACCGGCTTCGGGTCGGAGGGCATGGCGAGGATCTCCTGGAACTTCGCCAGCGACGCCTCGGTCTCGCGATAGATGTTGATGACGTTCCCCAGCTCCTGGAGCGGCCCGAAGATGAAGAACGAGTAGATCAGCAGCGAGAAGAACTGCCCGACGGTGATCTGCCCGATGAAGATCAGGTAGAGCATCAGGAAGAGGATGCACGTCCGCAGCGCGTTGACCGCCGTCCCCTGGATGAAGCTGAGGCTGCGCAGGTAGCGCACCTTCTTCAGCTCGAGGTTGAGGATCTTCTGCGTCGTGCCGTTCAGCCGCGCCACTTCCTGGTCGGCGAGACCGAGGCTCTTCACGAGCTCGATGTTGCGCAGCGACTCGGTGGTCGCGCCGGCCAGCGCCGTCGTCTCGGCGACGATGACCTTCTGGATCGTCTTGATCTTCCGGCTCAGCACCGAGCTGAGAACGCCGAGCAGCGGGACCGTGATCAGGAACGCCGGGGCGATGACCCAGTGGACCGTGAAGGCGTAGATCATCACGAACACGACGCCGACGAGCGTCGTGAAGACCATGTTCACCGCCGAGCCGATGAACTTCTCGACGTCGGAGCGGACCTTCTGCAGCTTGCCTAACGTTTCGCCGCTGCGCTGGTCCTCGAACGCGGAATATGGGAGCGACAGCGAATGCTGGATCCCGTCCGAGTAGAGCCGCGCGCCGAGCTGCTGGATGACGAGGTTGACGACGTAGTCCTGGAAGTTCTTGGCGACGCGTGAGACGAAGGCGACGCCGACCGCGGCCCCGAGCAGGAGGAGGACGCCGTGGATGAACTCCGCGCGCGTGTACTTGCCGCCCTGCGTCGCATACTGGTCGATGACGTGGCGGAAGATGAGCGGGTCGAGCAGCGAGAAGATCTGGTTGACCGCGGCCAGGAACAGCGCGAGCAGCACCAGCTTCCAGTAGTTGCGCAGGTACGAGTACAGCAGGCGCATCGGGGACGGCATTTCCATAGGGGCTGAATCTACGCCGAAAGCGGAGCGGGGGAACGGCTTCGTCGTCAACGCGCGGCATACGTCATTGGTGCCTAGGTTGGTTTACGTATTTGTCCCATGGGGCGGCTCCGGTAGCGTTCGAGAGCACCTTTCACCCGACCCATCGAGGACGACACCATGCCTGCCCACCGGAACCTTTCGGCGATCGCTTCGCTGCTCACAGTGACCACGCTCGTGACGAGCGGCTGCGCGTCGAGCCCCCAGCACCACGCGACCAGCGTCGTCAACTATCTCTACCCGAGCCGGATCGACCACGTCGAGACAGCGAGCGTGCCGACGCTGCCGCTCCCGCTGCGCGTCGGGGTCGCATTCGTCCCAGAGGACGACGGCTGCCGCTGCGAGCCCCGCGCGCTGTCGGAAGCCGACCGGCTCGAGCTGATGAAGCAGGTGGCCGCGCACTTCCGCGACCCGAAGCTGGTCAAGTCGATCGAGATCATCCCGTCGGCATACCTGACGCCGAAGGGAAGCTTCGCCAACCTCGATCAGCTGCGCAGCATGTTCGGGATCGACGTCGTCGCGCTGCTCTCCTACGACCAGGTCCAGTTCACCGGCGAGAAGCGGAGCTCGATCACCTACTGGACGGTGGTCGGCGCCTATCTCGTGAACGGCGAGAAGAACGACACCCGGACGATGATCGACGCAGTCGTCTACGACATCGCGAGCCGGAAGCTCCTCTTCCGCGCACCGGGCGTGAGCCACATCAATGGCTCGGCGGCGCCGGTCAACCTGGAGGAACAGCTGCGCCGCGACAGCGAGCGCGGATTCCACGACGCGTCGACGCAGCTCATCGCGAACCTCGACACGCAGCTCGGTGAGTTCAAGCAGAAGGTGAGGGAAGCACCCGAGGAGTACCACGTGGTGAACCGGAACGGCGGCGCGACAGGTGCCGGTGGCTTCGAGAGCTGGTTCGCCGTGGCGATCGCGAGTCTCGCCGCAGCCGGCGCGCTCGGGGCGCGGCGGCGCGCGTGAGGATTCCGCGAGCGACGATCGCGATCGTAGCCGTCACGATCGCGATCGCGCGGCTCCGCGCGCTCGGTGCGGCGCTGGTGCTCGACCGTGATGCGGTCATCGGCGGCCAGCTCTGGCGCATCGTCAGCGGCAGCTTCGTGCACTTCTCGATGACACACCTCGCCTGGGACCTGCTCGTGGTCGCCGTCACGGGGGTGATCCTCGAGCGTGGCGGGTGGCCGGTCGGCACGATCGTCGCCGCCGCCGCGACGGCGATCGGCGTGGCCGTGCTCGCGTTCGAGCCGGCGATCGCGCGCTATGGGGGATTGTCCGGCATCGCCTGCACCCTGACCGTGATCGCGGCGCTCGGCGCCGTCGGAGCGTCAGGCCTAACGCGCTGGGCGGGGGCGGCGCTGCTGGTACTCCTGCCGGCGAAGCTGTGGTGGGAGTGGCGGACCGGCGCCTTCCTGTTCGTCACCGGCGCCGGCGCGGCCATTCGCGCGGTGCCGCTTGCGCACCTTGCCGGGGCCGGCGTCGGTGCCGTCATCTGGGGCCTACGACGGGCCGTCGCTGCGCACGGGCCGCAGCTCGAGGTCCTGGAAGTCGAAGCTGAAGTCGGTCAACGGTGACACGGCCTGCATCGTCGCGCGCTCGATCGTTCCGTCGGGCTCGAGCGCGAAGGTGACGTAGGCGTCGGCGCGCAGCTCGCGGTCACGCCAGCGGACGACGAAGGTGTCATGCTGCCAGTGCACCAGATCGCCGACGAGATCCGGCGTGTGCGAGAATCGCATCACCAGCTTTCCATTCTCGTCGGCGATCGTGATGTCGCCGTACCATGCGTCCCGATACTTCCCGGCGTAGCCCGCGAGCGGAAGCGACGGGCCGGACGCCGAGTCGCGCTTCGCCGCCGCCCGCGACTCGGCCGCGCGCGCCCGCACCCGCGCGGCGTCGTTAATCTTCGCGAAGATCGCCGGGTAGTCGTGCGCCGGAACGCCAAGGTACGCATCGAGCGCGCGAAGGGTGATCGACTCGAAGGCCTCGCCCGATTCCTGGTTGGTGAGCACCGCGATCCCGAGCTCGAGCTCGGGGATCATCGTCACCTGCGACACGTAGCCGGGGAGCCCTCCGGTGTGGGTGAGCATCTTCCGCCCCTGGTACTCGGTGACGTTCACGCCTAACGCGTAGCCGCGGAAGTTCGCCCCGGTCCACGACAGCTCGGCCGGCGGCGGCGGGGCGGACAGCGGCGTCACGATCCGCCAGAGCTGGCGCGTCGTCGCCGGCGTGAACAGCCGTGATCCGTCAGCGAGGCGTCCCGAGTCGAGCTGCACGATCATCCACTTCGCCATGTCGGTGGCCGTCGCGTTGATCCCGCCGGCCGGGTTTGTGCTCTCGCCGGTGAACGGAGCGATAGGCCTGACGATGCCGTCCACCTCGGCGTGCGTCGCGGCGACATCGGGGCCCGACATGTCGGCGTGGCTGACGTTGCTCTCGGTCATCCCGAGCCTGGCCAGCACGCGCGACGACATGAACCGCTCCCAGCTCTGGCCGGTCACCGCCTCGACGAGCTCACCGGCGACCTGATAGAGCACGTTGTCGTAGGCGTAGGCGGAGCGGAACGAGGTCGCCGGCCTGATGAAGCGGAGCCGGTGGACGATCTCCTTCCGATCATACGTCGACGCCGGCCACCAGAGCAGGTCGCCGGCGCCGAGTCCGAGCCCGCTGCGGTGGACGAGGAGGTCGCGGACAGTGATCTCGCGCGTGACCCACGGATCGTACATCGCGAAGTCGGGGAGATAGCGGATCACCGGCGCGTCCCACTCGACCTTCCCATCCTCGACGAGGATACCGAGCGCGGTCGCGGTGAACAGCTTCGTGTTCGACGCGATCCCGAAGCGCGTATGCGGCGTGACCGGCGCGGGGAGACCGAGCTTCTTCACCCCGTACCCGCGTGCGAGCACGACGCGCCCATCCTTCACGATGGCGACCGCGACCCCCGGCACCTGGAAGGTCTTCATCACCCGAGCGACGTAGGCGTCGAAGTCGGGAGGGAGCGAGGTCGGTGTCGATCGGGCCTGCGCGGACAGCGGCGGCGCGAGCGTTACAGCCGCGGCGATGGCAATCGTGAAAGCTGCAGGGCGCATGCGGTTTCTGAGGTTCGGCGTTCGCGACGAAGATGGCGCGAAGTGATCCCACTGGCCAGCGACAGTACTGCCGCCGTAACATTGCTCGCTGCCTCTGTTGAACGGCAACACTGGTTGGACCGCTGAGAACCGCCGCGGTTCGAGGGTTCGCGGTCGCTTGCGGGCCACGCTCCAACCGCCTTGAGCGTTAGGTGCGGCGATTGCTTTCGGATTTGCAGTAAAGCTGTCCGGCCCGGCGTCGCAACCCTCGCCCTCGCGGCAGTCCTCAGCGGTCGATCAGGTTCTTCCCTCGTCTTCTCTCGTCTCTCATCGCCTCATGGACACTCCTCCTGACCGCCGCGCTTTCCTCGGCTACTTCGCCTCGATTGGACTCGGTTCGACGCTGCTTCCTGGCGTGTTGTGGGCAGCGGTGGGCGCGGGCGCCGAGATCACCGCGCAGAGTATCGCTGCCGCCGAGGAGATCGCGGGGGTGACGTTCACCGAAGCCCAGCGCGAAGCGATGGTGAATGACCTCAAGCAGCAGCGCGAACAGCTCGATCAGCTGCACGCAATCCATCTCGACAACGCGACGCCGCCGGCCGTGCAGTTCAATCCCCTCCTGCCGGGGATGAAGCTCGATACGCGCCAGCGCCCGATCGTCGCCAGCGTCGTGCGTGCCGGCGCGGCGCCGAAGAAGCTCGAGGAGCTCGCATTCAAGCCGGTGACCGAGCTGGCCGCGCTGATCAAGGCGAAGCGCGTGACGTCGGTCGCGTTGACCAGGATGTATCTCGACCGGCTGAAGCGCTTCGACCCGGTGCTGCAGTGCGTGGTGACGCTCACCGAGGATCGCGCGATGAAGCAGGCAGCGGCGATGGACGCCGAGCTCGCCCGCGGGAAATATCGCGGCCCGCTGCACGGTATTCCCTGGGGAGCGAAGGACCTGCTGGCGGTGAAGGGCTACCCGACGACGTGGGGGACGCCGCCGTACAAGGGGCAGACGTTCGACTACGACGCGACAGTCGTCCAGCGGCTCGACGCGGCCGGCGCGGTGCTGGTGGCGAAGCTGTCGTTAGGCGAGCTGGCGATGGGCGACGTCTGGTACGGCGGGACGACGAAGAACCCGTGGAAGGTCGACCAGGGCTCGAGCGGGTCGAGCGCCGGCCCGGCGTCGGCGACGTCGGCCGGACTGGTCGCATTCGCGATCGGCAGCGAAACGTTAGGCAGCATCTCGTCGCCGTCGACGCGGTGCGGGGTGACCGGGCTCCGCCCGACCTTCGGCCGCGTGCCGAAGACCGGCGCGATGGCGCTGTCGTGGAGCATGGACAAGCTCGGCCCCATCTGCCGGAGCGTCGAGGACTGCGCGCTCGTGCTCGACGCGATCCGCGGCAGCGACGGCCAGGACCTGACCGTGCATGACGCCAGCTTCGCCTTCAACGCGACACAGCCGCTCGGGCAGATCCGCATCGGCTACTTCCAGCACGAGTTCGAGCTCGCCGAGACCGGCGCCGACGGGAAGCCGCAGCATTCGACGAAGAAGTTCGACGACGCCGCGCTCGACGTCATGAAGCGGCTTGGCGTCACGCTGATTCCGGTCGCGATCCCCGAGGCGGCGTACAATGCGGTCCGCCTCGTCCTCGACGTCGAGGCCGGCGCCGCCTTCGACGAGCTCACCCGCAGCGGGCGCGACGCCGAGATGACGCGCCAGACCCCCGACGCCTGGCCGACGTCGTTCCGCGAATCCCGCTTCCTCCCCGGCGTCGACTACGTCAACGCCAATCGCGTCCGCACCACCATCATGCAGCAGTGGGCGAAGCTGTTCGAGACGGTGGATGTGATCGTCACCCCGACCAACGGCGGCTGGCAGCTGGTCGCGACCAACCTCACCGGCCATCCGGCGGTCATCCTGCCTAACGGTTTCCGGGAGAACGGGACGCCGGTCTCGCTGACCTTCCTTGGCAACCTCTACGGCGAAGCCGCCCTCTGCCGGGTGGCGATGGCCTACCAGCAGGCGACCGACTTCCACACGAAGCACCCGGCGCAGTTCGCCTGACGGTCGCGACGATGTGATCGTGCTGGGGATCACATCGCGGTACGCACGTTGCATTGCCTCCGGGGCGCTGGACGAGCGAAGTACGACGTACCTTGGTGGGCGAGGCGCGCGGGACGCCGCGGCAGCGCTGGGTGAAGTGGGCAGGACGCGGTTGCGGGTGCACGAGCAGGTGCAGGTGCAGGATCGATTGGCGACGAAGCCGAGCGAAACATCGTGCGAGGCCCCGGGCGGTACACCCGGGGCCTTCGCATTGCCCACCGTTAGGCAGCGACTGCCTGCGCCGCCGCTTACGCCGCGAGCACCGCCGGCAGCGCGGCCTCGATCGTCTCGTAGCGGAAGGTGAAGCCGGCACCGAGCAGCCGCGTCGGCACCACCCGCTGACTGGCGAGGATCGTCGCCTCGCCCATCTCGCCGAACATGAGCCGGATCGCCGTCTCGGGCACCGGCAGCAGCGTCGGCCGGCCGAGCGCGTGCCCGAGCGCATGGGTGAAGTCGGCATTGGTGACCGGCACCGGCGCGACGAGGTTCACCGCCCCCTTCACCTGCCCCGCGTCGAGCAGAAAGGCCACGGCTCGCGTCCAATCCTCGAGCGCAATCCAGCTCATGACCTGGGAGCCGTTCCCGATCCTCCCGCCGAAGCCGAGCCGGAACGGAGTGAGCAACTTCTCGAGCGCGCCGCCCTCGGCGCCAAGCACCGTCCCCGTTCGCAGGTGCACGACGCGGACGTCGCCGCGATCGAGCGCGCCCGTCGCGTCTTCCCACGCCCGCGCGACATCGGCGAGGAAGCCGCGGCCGGGAGGCGACGATTCGTCGAGCAGCTCATCGCCGCGATCGCCGTAGATCCCGATCGCCGACCCGCTGAGCAGCGCGCGCGGCGGACGCTCCATCTCCTGCATCGTGCGCGCGAGCAGGGTTGTGCTCTTCACCCGGCTGTCGCGGATCTCGCGCTTGACATCGTCGGTCCAGCGCTGGGCGACGTTCTCGCCGGCGAGGTGAATCACCGCGTCGATTCCGGCCAGCGCGTCAGGCGCGAGCTCGCCGCGCGCCGGGTCCCAGACGATGGACTGCCCCGCCGCCGCTCCGCGCCGCCTGGTGAGCGGGACGACATGGTGCCCAAGCGCGGCGAGATGAGCGGTGAGCGCCCGGCCGAGGAATCCGGTCGAGCCGCTGATCGCGATGCGCTGTGGTGTTGTGGTCTTCGACATCGTCGGATCGTGAACGCTGGTTGAGGGGACGGCCGCGACGCTGCAGGAGCAATTATCGGCGCAACGCGGCACGACCCGGCGCACGTCGCAGTTGTTGCCGTGCTTCACACGGGCGCGTCATTCCAGCGAGTACCGGACGGAAGTGTGGGGACGATCGGCGTCGCCTGCTTCGCCGGTCCGGTCCTGGTCATGGCGACAATCCTCTACGTAGACGACGAGCCGACGGTCGGGCTCATCCTCGAAGACACTCTCGAGCGCGCGGGGCACCGCCCGCTCGGCGCCCGCAACGTCCCCGAGGCGCTGCAGATCCTGGCGCGCGGCGAGGTGGAGCTCGTCATCTCCGATTATCGCATGCCGGGGATCTCCGGGCTCGAGTTCCTCGAGATGCTGCGACGCGAGGGACACGACGTCCCGCTGATCATGCTCACCGGCTACGCGAGCATCGAGCATGCGGTCGCCGCGATCAAGGCGGGCGCGATCGACTACATAACGAAGCCGGTGCAGCCCGCGCAGCTCGAGCTGGCGGTGGCGCAGGCACTGGAGGTGGCCCGGCTCCGCGCCGAGAACGACCAGCTTCGTCGCGAGGTGATGGAGTTCCGCAACGAGCGGCAGATCATCGGCGACTCGCCGGCGATCCGGCAGCTGGTGCGGACGATCGCCACCGTCGCGCCGACGCGGACGACTGTGCTCATCCAGGGAGAGAGCGGCACCGGGAAGGAGCTGGTCGCGCGCGCGATCCACGACCGGAGCGACCGGCGCGACCAGCCGTTCATCAACCTCAATTGCGCCGCACTCCCCGATGGCCTGGTCGAGAGTGCGCTGTTCGGCCACGAGCGGGGCGCGTTCACCGGCGCGGTCCGCCGCGTCGCCGGCGCCTTCGAGCGCGCGCATCGCGGGACGCTCCTTCTCGACGAGGTGAGCGAGATGCGCCTCGACCTGCAGGCGAAGCTCCTGCGCGTGCTGCAGGAGCAGGAGTTCGAGCGCGTCGGCGGCACGACGCCGATCCGTGTCGACGTCCGCATCATCGCGACGTCCAATCGCGACCTCGCTGCGGCCGTGGCGCGGGGCGAGTTCCGGCAGGATCTCTACTATCGGCTGAGCGTGATGCCGATACCCATCGCGCCGCTCCGCGAGCGGCCCGCCGACATCGCGCCGCTCGCGACGCGGTTCGCGATGCGGACCGCGGCCGAGATCGGGAAGGAGGTGCGGGGAATCGCGCCCGACGCGCTGGCGCTTCTCCAGCAGCACGACTGGCCGGGAAACGTCCGCGAGCTGCAGCACGCGGTCGAGCGCGGAGTCATCCTCGCCAACGACCCGGTCCTTCCGGCGCAGGTCTTCGACGTCGCGCGGTCGCCCGGCGCCGTGTCGATCCCGGCGCGCGCCACCGCGGTACCACGCAGCGTCGCCGACGGTGCGATGCACACGATCGAGCTTCCATCGCTGAACGTCGCCGACGCCGAGCGGGTGCTGATCCAGCGGGCGCTGGTCGCGTCGGGACAGAACCGGACGCGCGCCGCCGAGCTGCTCGGGATCAGCGTGCGCACGCTTCGCAACAAGTTGAACGTGCGGATGGAGACGGCCGACCAGCGCGGGGGCGACGACCAGCCCTGACGCGGCGGCGCCCGGCGCGCCGCTGCCTAACGTCGCGGCGTGCTGTCGGGGCCTTCGCTCCGCCGCGGTGGTTTGCCGCGGGCCGGATGGACCGACGGCGGCACCGGCTCGTCACCGATCTTCCACGAGCCTAACGGCGGCGTGAGGCGTCGGGTCACGAGCTCGGCGCGGGCGCAGAGCGCGGCGACGTCGTCATCGGACCAGCTCTGCCAGTCGGCGGGATAGGGCGAGAGCCGTCGCTTCTCTTCCCCGTCGACGCGCTCGAACACGATCCATCCCTCGGCCAGGTCGCGCATGTAGTCCTCGGCGCGGGTCTTGGGATGGATCTGTCCCGCCGTCACGTCCCAGGCCTTCCAGCGATGCCCGCCCGGCCCATCGAACTCTCGCAGCGCCATGGTGCCTCCACGGTGGAACCAGGTAAGGGGCAGGAAAGGGGCCACCGCGCCGGCGCCGTTAGGCCCGACATGCGACCCCGGTCACACCGGCAATCAGCCGAACTGCTTGTCGATCGCCGCGCGGAGCTCGTCGAGCGACTTCCCCTGGCGGTGGAGGCGGAGCGCGGTGCGCGCTTCGCCGCTGCAGACGCCGCACGACATCGGCATCTCCGTCTCGTAGCAGCTGAGGAGGGACCGGAGGTTGCCGTGGCGATCGGCACAGTCGCAGTGGCAGTAGATCCCGTCGAGCAGCTCGGGGATCTCGCGCGCGGCGGCGTATGCATCGCGATGCGCCACGTCGACCTTGTCCTCCGGCAGCACCTTGTCAGCGGTGATTCCGGGACGCGGGTCGGGGTGGTGAGTCGGACCGCTCGGCAGCCTGCGCGCGGCGAGCGTGACCGCCGGCGCCGCCACACAGAATGCGATGCGGATCAGCGCTGAGCGCCGGGAAATCGTTGATTCAACCACGTCGTCACCCCTGTTGCTACGGTCGAGTCGAGCCAAACATGCGATTACCGATCGGCCTCGTCAAGCATACAACCATATGGGGAAAATGGCGTTATGGAATCGACCTGATCCTTTGTGAAATGTCGAGCCCGGCGCCGGGCCGGAGTGTCGGCGCCCGGCCGGCCAGGCACCGGGATCAGGCTGGCGAGCGCGCCGCCGCTGCCTCGCGCTCGCTCCGCCGCCCCTCGGCAAGCGTCGGGACGGTGAGCTCGATGCCCAGCTGTCCGTCGCTCGCGCTGACGGCGAGCGGGAAGTTCGCGCCGGCACGGGCGAGAGCGGTGCGCAGCGAAGCTTCGGTCGCGGCGAGCGCGCCGGCGCTGTTGTCGGGGGGCTCAGTCGCGGGCTTGGCGGTTGGCGACGGCTCGGTTGTTATCCGGATCACTACGCGTTCGGCATCGCCGCCGTAGCCGACGACGACGCGCGACCCGCGCGCCATGGCGTGGCGCTTCGCCGAGTCGATCGCGAGCAGCAGTGCGTGGACGAGCCTCGGGCGGTTGGCGAAGACCGGTGTGATCGCGCGGTCGGTGACAGCCACGCACTCGACCTGGAGCAGCGCCGAGTTGTAGGCGTGAAGCGCGATGACGTCGGGAATGAGCGGCTGGAGCTCGATCGCACCCGGATCGCCCCGCCCGTCGTCGGGGAGGAGGCGCATCAGCCGGAGGATGTCCTCGAGGCGCCTCGCCTCGTCGCCGAGCGCCTTGGCGAGGCGTTCGGTCCAGATGTCGCCCGGGTCGGCGAGCATCCCGATCCCGCCTAACGCTGCGACGCGGTTGCTCAGCGCGTGCGCGATCCCGCGGAGGATGGCGTCGCGGAGGGCGTCGAACGGGTTCGGGTCGGGGCGAAGGGCGGTCACGTGATGATGACGCGCATCAGTAGGTGAGCGCCACGCGGAGCCCGACGGTGCGCGGGATCGGCTGGACGATCGGCCACGCGTAGACGCTCCGGTCTCCTGGTGGCGGAACATCCGTCTCGGGATGCACGCCCTTCCTGCGCGTCCAGCTGGCGATGTCGTAACCCGACAGCGTCACCACCAGCGACGAAGCCTGCATGGCGGCGGCGGCGCGCGGCGAGTGCCATCCGATCGAGACTTCGCGGAGCCGCGTGGCGTCGCCGGGGACGACATACCCGTCGCCGAGCTGCAGCTCCGATGCGGCGACCGCGGTGGCCTGCTCGCCGAGCGGCGCGCGAGGGTCGTTGAGCGCGGGGCAGACGCGACGGACGCACTGGTAGGCGGACGCCATGTCGAAGACGTCGAAGCCCCCGACGTGATCGACGAGCGCAGTCACGGTGAACGCGCGGGCGACCTCGAGATCACCGCCGAGCGAAGCGATGGTCGAGGGCCGAGTCCGTCCGCCCGCGACCTGCGTTCCTCCCGTGACCTCGTTCCCCTCGATGCGACCGTTGGCGTTGGCATCGGACCAGCTGTGCTGCTGCAGCGTCATCGCGTTCCACGACTTTCCATTCGCGATGTTCCACGCCACGCCGAAGCCCTGAGGGAAGAAGAGATAGGGGACGGTGACGCCGCTGACGCGATCGTGACTCACTGCCAGCTGGCCGCGGAGGTGCAGCCGCGCCGCCGCGACATCGACCGGTGTCGCCTCCGCGACCAGCTCCGCGCCGGTGACGCGGCGACCGATCGCGCCGTCGACGTCGCCGGTGGCAAGCGCCGACACGAAGTCCTGCCTAACGGTCTCCTGCCGGCGGAATCCGGTCAGCGAGAGCCGGCTCGCACCGGGCGCGAACGTCGCGTCGAAGCCGCCCTCGAGCTCCGTCGAGCGATCGGGCAGATGCTTCGGTGCCGGCGGCGCGCCGTTACCGTAGCCGTAGCCGCCGTACCAGGGGCCGGTGCTCGGGTAGAGCTGCGGCGGGATCCCGCGCGGATCGATGAAGATCCGCCCGTCGTAGCCGCTCGTCCGGCCCCACGCGCTGCGGATGCGAAGCGAAGTGAGTCGGCCAGCCGGTGCCGCGGCCGGGACGATGTCGAACATCGCATCGACATGCGGGTCGGTCGTCGACGGAAGATCCGGGCTGTGCGAACGCCCCGACCATGCGGTGCGGATGATCCCCCCACCGATCGACGCCCGATCGCTCCACGCGAAGCGCTGATCGACCGAGCTCTCGTAGCGATTGCGGAGCTGCCAGATGCTGGTCGTCGCCATCGCGAAGACGCCGTCAGGCAGCGTCCCGGGATAGTACGACGCGGCGAAGTACGAGCTCTTGTCGCTCGTCCGCTCGAAGTGGCCGCGGACGGCGAGCCGCGTCGTGGCGGTCGCGCCGGCGACAGGCGTCGTGAACCGCGCTTCCTGGCCAGCGTCGATGCGCCAGTTGCGCTCCTTCACCTTCGACAGCGACAAGCTGGCGAGGTTGCCTGGCTGTGCCGAGTCGCGAGCCGCGCCTTCGTTGCGAAAGAGATCGGCGGTGACGGTCGTGCGCAGCGCGAGCTTCGGCGTCGCATCGACGGCGAGATCGAGTGCCTGACCGAGATGTCCGACCCGGCGGCGCGGGCCACGCCGCGCGAGCCAGGAGAGCGGCCCGGTTCCGTAGCCGCCCGACACCGAGTCGAGCCCGCAGGGCGTGCTCGGGCTGCAGTCGACCGGGCCGCCGCCGAGCCCGGCCGCGAACAGCGACGAGTAGCCCTCGGCGGGGAGGGTGATGCCGCGCTCGGTGGCCGACGAGACGAGCGAGGCCCGGGCCCACGGCGCGATCGGCATCGCCAGCCGGAGCGAGGCGACGGTGCGGTCGGCGGCGTCGGCTTCCATCGTCCCGACCCCGCGCTCGTAGCCTAACGCGGCGGCGTAGCCTAACGCTCCGAGGCCGCCGCTGGCGCCGACGTGCATCCGTGCCTGCTGCGCGCCGCGGAACGGGCTCCGGTCGAGGAGCGGAGTGTAGTCGGTCGTGGTCGCGACAGTGCAGTAGCCGGCGGCCTCCCAGAAGTACGGGCAGGGGGAGCCGGCCGCGCTGACGCCGGCGAGGTTGCGGGTGAAGTCGGCGTTGTCGTCGGCGGCGCTGGTGGTGATGCTCGCCCGGAACGATGGCGCGCCATGCCCGGGCGCCCTCGTCGTCACGACGATCACGCCGCGCTGTCCATCGTAGCCATAGTCGGCGGCGGCGGCCGGGCCGGTGAGCACGTCGACCCGGGCGACGTCGTCGAGCATGATGTCGTCGAGGATCGACGGCGCACGGCGACTGAGCGTGTCGATTCCCGTTCGGTAGCTGACCTGGCGCACGCCGTCGATGACGACCAGCGGATCGTCGCCGCGCACCGCCGACGCGTCGCGCAGCGAGACGAAGGCGCTGGCGCCGAGTCCTCCGCTGGCGCGGTTGACCGATGCGGCGGGGACGCGCTCGCGCAGCAGCTCGCTCAGGGTGCGGGGCGCATCGCGCAGCGAGTCGGGAATGATCACGATCACGCCGGCGCCAGCCGGAGCATTGGCTTGGGACGATTGCCCGTGCACCGAGACCGGGACGACGACGGCAGCGATCAGAGCGAGCGTCGTGGCGCGCCCTCGCGCGCGTGGGGAAGTCGGCATCATCGTGGGGGGAGTCAGCGGTCGATGAGCGGCGAACCGAGCGCGCCGCCCGGCGAAAATACCACGCCCGGTGCAGGAGTGCCATCGAACCCCGCCGGGCGCCGCGGGTATGAGAATTCCGGTGTCAGCACGTCCTCAAATTCGCCGAGAACCAACCATGGCTTCGCGTCAGATCACTGTCAGGCAGCTGCGCCGCGCACGGCTCGTTGCGGCAGTCGCGGCGCTCGCGCTCGCGGCAGCATGCTCGCGCAAGGATGCCGCGCCCGAGGTGGACAGCTCGCTCGCCCGTGACCTGTCGATGGCCGGGCAGACGGTCCCGAACTTCACCCCGGCCGATACTGCGCTCAACCCTAACGCTAAGCTTCGCGTCACCCCGAAGGCGCCGACGGTCAAGACGAGCACGCCGAAGCCGGTCGCGGCGCCGCGGCAGGCGACACCGACCCGCGTCGCGAATGCGCCGCGTCCGGCCGCGGAGACTCCGACCGCTGCACCGGCGGTCATCTCGCCGGCGCCGGCTCCCGCGCCGGCACCGTCGGCGACCGGCAGCAATGGGAGCGGGCTGGCGGGAACGTCGCTGGCGATGACGACCAGCTCGAAGGTGTGCACGAACAACCTGGTCGGCGACAAGCTCGTCGCGCGCGTGAACCAGACGAGCGGCCCCGGTGCGGGGACGATCCCGGCCGGATCGACGGTGGTCCTCGAGGTCGCGGACATGGAGATCGACAACGCGCACCCGGAGCTGTCGAAGATCGTCTTCCGCGTTCGCGCGATCTCCGCCGGCGGCATCGATTATCCCGGCAACGGCACGACGGTCACCGCGTCGGGTGGACTCGAGAAGGTGAACACCACTCCCGCGTCGAGCGATGCGAAGAAGGCGGCGGCCGGCGCGATCGCGGGCGCGATCCTCGGCCAGGTGATCGGGCACAACACGAAGGGGACGGTGATCGGCGCGGCCGCGGGTGGCGTGGCCGGCGCGGTCGCCGGGCGCGCAACGCGGAAGTACGAGGGATGCCTCCCCGCGGGGACCGCGCTGAGGGTGACGCTCAACGCCGCGTAAAGGGGTCAGGGGTCAGGGGTCAGGGGTCAGGGGTCAGGGGTCAGGGCGCTCTGGCCGGACGGCACGCTCGTCGCCTACTTGAGGGGCGATGAGCGAGAAGAAAAGGGGTCAGGGGTCGGGGGCCAGTTCGAAAGGCGCCACCGCGAAGCGCGCCACCGCGAAGCGCACCACCGCAAAGCGCGCCACCGCCGCTGCGCTGCGGGCGTTCCATCCGCTCGTGCGCGAGTGGTTCACGGAAACGTTAGGCGCGCCGAGTGATCCGCAGCGGGCGGGGTGGCCGGCGATCGGGCGGGGCGAGAACACGCTCATCCTCGCGCCGACCGGGACCGGCAAGACGCTGGCGGCGTTCCTCTGGGAGCTCAACGAGCTGATCGTCCGCGGCAGCGACGCGCCGCTCGCCAACGGCGTCCACGTCCTCTACATCTCGCCGCTCAAGGCGTTAGGCAACGACGTCCAGCGCAACCTCGAGGGACCGCTGGCCGAGCTCGCGCGGCGGTTCGAGAACGCCGGCGTCCCCTTCCCCGAGATCCGCGTCGGCGTGCGCACCGGCGACACCCCCGCCCGCGATCGGGCGCGGATGCTTCGCAAGTCGCCGCACATCCTGATCACGACACCGGAGTCGCTGCACATCCTGCTCACGAGCGTGAAGGGGCGCGGGATGTTCGCGTCGCTCCGGGCGGTGATCATCGACGAGATCCACGCGATGGCCGGCGGAAAGCGCGGCTCGCACCTCGCGCTCACCCTCGAGCGGCTCGAGCATCTGCTCGGACGCTCGCCGCAGCGCATCGGACTCTCGGCAACGCAACGTCCGCTCGACGAGATCGCGCGCTTCCTCGGCGGGTGCGAGCCGCGGCCGATCACCGACGACGTCGCGCCGGTGTTCCGGCCGGTGACGGTCGTCGACTGCGGGCTGGTGAAGCAGATCGAGACGTCGGTGCGGTCGCCCGTTCCCGACCTCGGCAACGTCGGCGGGACGATCTGGACTTCGGTCGCGCCGCTCGTCCTCGACCGCATCCGCCAGGCGCGGACGACGCTGATCTTCGTCAACAACCGCGCGCAGGCCGAGCGGATGGCGGGGCGCGTCAACGCGCTGGCCGAGGAGGAGCTGGCGCAGCCGTATCACGGCTCGCTCTCACGCGAGCGGCGGCTGATGCTCGAGCAGCGGCTCAAGGCCGGCGAGCTGCGGGCGCTGATGACGACCAGCTCCCTCGAGCTCGGGATCGACATCGGCTCGGTCGACCTGGTGATCCAGCTGCAGTCGCCGAAGCGCGTCGCGGCCGGGCTGCAGCGGATCGGCCGCGCCGGCCACACGTTAGGCGCGGTCAGCCGCGGCGTGTTCGTGCCGACCTTCCGCGACGACGCGCTCGAGATCCTCGCGATCTCGGACGCGATGCGCGATGGCGACGTCGAGCCGACGAAGGTGGTGCAGAATCCGCTCGACGTCCTGAGCCAGGTGCTGGTCGCCGCGGCGAGCGTCGACGACTGGACGGCGGACGACCTGTTCGCGATGGTGCGGCGCAGCTATCCGTACCACCGCCTGCCGCGCGCCGCGTTCGACGAGACGCTGGCGATGCTGGCTGGAAAATACCCGGCCGACGTCGCCGCCTCGCTCGACGCGAAGCTGGTCTGGGACAAGCTCACCGGGATGGTCGCCGCCGGGCGCGCCAGCCGGATGGCGGCGGTGATCTCGGGCGGGACGATCCCCGACCGCGGGCTCTACGCCGTGACGCTCCCCGACCGCACACGGTTAGGCGAGCTCGATGAGGAGTTCGTGCACGAGACGCGGATCGGCGACGTCTTCCAGCTCGGATCGAGCACCTGGCGCGTCGGGTCGATCGAGCACGATCGGGTGATCGTCACGCCGGCGCCCGGCTCTCCGGCGCGAATGCCGTTCTGGCACGGCGAGTACGGCGCACGCTCGGCGCACCTGACCGAGCGGGTGGGCGCGCTGCGTCGCGCGCTCGACGAGGTGCGCGACCGGGCCGCGCTCGATGCGCTGATCGCGCGCTACGACGCCGACGAAGCGACGATCCGCTCGATGGTGGAGTACGTGCACCAGCAGAAGGCGGCGACGGGGATCGTCCCCGACGAGCGGACGCTCCTGCTCGAGCAGTTCCGCGACGACACCGGCGCGGTGCGCATCGTGCTCCACGCCCCGTTCGGCGGCCGGGTCAACGCGCCGTGGGGGATGGCGCTGGCGCAGCGGGCGCGGGAGATGATCGGCCGGCTGGCGCGCTCCCCCGGCGCCGAGGAAGTCACCGACGTCCAGGTGCTGACGACCGACGACGGGATCATGCTCCGCCTTCCCGACCTCAAGGATCCGGCGCCGGTCTCCGCGCTGTTAGGCCTGACGGCGGCGGAGGCCGAGCGGCGGGTGCTCGACGAAGTCGGGACGACGTCGCTGTTCGGGGCGCGATTCCGGATGAACGCGGCCCGCGCGCTGCTGCTGGCCCGCGGCAATCCGCGGCGGCGGATGCCGCTCTGGCTGCAGCGCCTCAAGTCGCTCGACCTGCTCGAGGCGGTGCGGTCGTTTCCGTCGTTCCCGATCCTCGTCGAGACGTATCGCGACGTGCTGCAGGACGCGTTCGACATGCCGGCGCTTCATCAAGTACTGCAAATGGTACAAGAGGGGCGGATCGCGATCCGCAGCGTCGAGACGGAGATCGCGTCGCCGTTCGCGGCCAGCCTGCAGTTCGGCTTCGTCATGGACTGGATGTACGGCGACGACACCCCTCGCGCCGAGCAGCGGGCGGCAATGCTCTCGCTCGATCGCGCGCTGCTGCAGGGGATCAGCGGCGAGCACGTCCCCGAAGACGCGACGCTGGCGGCAATCGACGAGGTGCTGGCGGCGCGCCGCGGGACGGCGCAAGGGCGGCGGGCGCGGACCGCCGACGAGCTGGCGATCCTGATCGACCGGGCCGGCGACCTGACGCGGGAGGACGCGGAGCAGCGGATCGCGACCGCCGAGGAGGGAGTGCGCGGCGAACCGTTAGGCGAGCTGCTCGCGGCCGGCCGGGTGATCGCGGTGCCGGTGCCGACGAGCGGCAACACCGACTGGCGGCTGATCCTGACCGAAACGTATCCGCGCTACCTCGCCGCGTTCGGGGCCGAGGCGATGGCGACGGTCCGCTGCGGCGTCGAGCTCCGCGAGTGCAGCGCCGAGGAGTCGGTGCCGGCGATGCTCCGGCACGCGTCGCTGACGCGGGGTGCGGCGCGCCGCGAGGTGCTCTGGCGCTGGCTGACGCTGGCGGGCCCGGTGTCGGTGGCCGACATCCGCGCCCGCTACGCGTTAGGCGAGAAGCGGCTGATGGTGCGGCTCGAGGAGTGGGAGCGGGCGAAGCGGCTGGTGCGGGTCAGCTCGGCCGGCGGGGAGCCGCGGTGGGTCACGCGACCGGTACTCGAGCAGGCGCGCCGGCGCGAGCTGGCGGCGGCGCGGCGGGCGGTCGAGGCGGTGGAGATCCCGGTGCTGGCGGCGTTCCTCCAGCGATGGCAGCACGTCGACGAGCGCGACCGGCTGCGCGGTACGAGCGGCGCCGCCGACGTGGTGCGGCAGATGTACGGCCTTGCGCGCCCGGCCGACGGCTGGTGGCGGCACTATCTCCCCGCGCGCATCGACGGCTTCGCCGACGACGACCTGGCCCGGCTCGCCCTCACCGGTGAGCTGGTCTGGTCGGGAACCGGGGTGCTCGACGAGAAGGCGGGGACGCGCACGCTCACCGGCATCCGCTTCTTCGCGCGCGGCACCGGACAGCTCTGGCTCGACGCCGACGCCGATCCGCCGTTAGGCGAGCTGGCGATCGCCGTGCGCGACGTCCTGTCGAAGCAGGGCGCGAGCTTCTTCGCCGACATCGTCGCCGCGACCGGGCTCCGGCCGCGCCAGGTGCGCGACGGTTTACGCGAGCTGGTGGCGGCGGCGCTGGTGACGAGCGATGCGCCGGATGCCGCACGCGACGTCGCCCGCTGGCGGACGATGCCGACCGCGCCCGGTCGCGGCGTCGCGCCCGACCCGACGCGCTGGCTGCCGGAGGACTTCACCGCGTCACGGCCGGTGGTGCAGCGGCGCGCGAATCTCCGCCGGCTTCCGAAGTGGCGGCGTCCCGACGTCCCAGGTGCGCGCGACGAGAACGCTGTCTGGCAGGGTCGCTGGACGCTCCTCCGCACCCCCGGCGTGCTTGGCGCGCCGCTGCCCGACGAAGAGCGCGCCGAGCGCGTCGCGAGACAGTGGCTGGACCGCTACGGGATCGTGTCGCGCGACTGGTGGCGGCGCGAGAAGCCGGCTGTCGCGTGGCGATCGATCTACTACGAGCTGCGCAAGCTCGAGCTGCGCGGCGAGGTGCGGCGCGGGTACTTCGTGCGCGGGCTCGCCGGCGCGCAGTTCGCGCTCCCCGAAGCGGTCGAGCAGCTGCGCGCCGCGGCGAGCGATCCGGCCGCACCGATCGTGGTCGTTCGCGCGAGCGACCCGTCGAACCCATATACGCTCGCGGCTGATCCTCGGCGGGCGGTACACGAGCGGCCGCGCGGGCGCGACGCGCTGCTCGTCACGCGCGGCGGGCGGGTGCTGCTGTCGAGCGAAGGGCGCGGGAAGCGGATCTCGATCGCCCCCGAGATCGCCGACAACGAGCTCACGTCGGCGCTCCGCGCCCTGTTGCGCGTGCTGCAGGAATCGGAGCGCGCGACGCGCGACCTCGTCGTCGAGACGATCGACGGGCGGCCGGCTGTGACGAGCGCGCGCGCGCCGGCATTCGCCGCGGCCGGCTTCCGCGCGACGCCGGGCGGGCTTCGATACTATGCATCGCTCGGCTAGCGGGTCATATTGCGCACGATGACAGCCTCCCTCCCGATCCGCGTGCAGCCGTGACGACCGCCGCGTCGCGCGCATCGAGCGACCGCCTGGTCGTGATCACCGGCGTCGGCCGCGCCGGGCAGGCGGGAGAGGCGATCGCCGCCGCGTTCGCGCGCGACGGCGCCGAGCTGGCCCTGATCGACCGCGACGCCGGGGTGTCGGAGCGTGCCGCGGCGGTGGTGAAGAGCGGCGGCCGCGCGCGCGGGATCGTCGCCGACCTGACCGACCCGCAGGACTCGCTGCGCGCCGCCCGCGAAGCGTTAGGCAGCGACGACCGGCCGCTGGCGGCGCTGGTCGCGGCGGCGGGGGGCTTCGCGATGAGCGGTCCGGTTGGGGAGAGCGACCCGGCGGTGTGGCACCGGCAGATCGCGATCAGCCTGACGACGGCCTACCTGTCGACGCGCGCGTTCATGGCGGCGCTGCGCCGCGGGCGCGGCAGCATCGTCTACTTCGGCGCGGCGGCGGTCCTCCCCGGCGGCGCGGTCGGTGAGAAGAGCGCCTACGCGGCGGCCAAGGCGGGAGTGCTGGCGCTGATGCAGGCAGTCTCGCAGGAGGAGCAGAAGAATGGGGTGCGGGCGAACGCGATCGCGCCGACGATGATCCGCACCGCGCTCAACGAGAGCGAGATGGGCGCGAACCGGAATTACGTCGAGCGCGAGTCGGTGGCCGACGTGGTGCGCTGGCTCTGCTCCGACGCCGCGCGCGACGTGACCGGACAGACGATCCGCCTCGGGAGCTGAGTGTCCAAGCGCGGGGGTGGCAGCGGGCGCCGTTCGGCGACGCCGCGGTTCGCCGAGGCCGAGTCGCCGCGGCGGATCGACGAGCTGGAGACGCCGTCGGTGATCGTCGACCTCGACCGGCTGGCAACCAACCTCGAGGCGATGGCGACCTACGCCGCGCTGCACGGGCTGACGCTCCGCCCCCACGTCAAGACGCACAAGTCGCCGCGGATCGCCGCCGACCAGGTCAGGCTCGGCGCGTTAGGCCTGACGTGCGCGACGACGCGCGAGATGGAGGTGATGGCCGAGGTCTCGAACGACCTGCTGATGGCCTATCCGCCGATCGGCGCCGCCAAGCTGGCGCGGCTGATGACGCTGCCGCGCGAGGCGCGCCTGACGGTGGCGGTCGATTCGGCGACGGCGATCGAGCAGCTGTCGAGCACCGCCCGGGTGATGGACCGCGAGATCGGGGTCTACATCGAGCAGGACGTCGGGATGCACCGGGTCGGCGTGGCGACGCCGGAAGAGGTCGTGCAGCTGGCGCAGCTCGTCTGGCGCAGCCCGCCGCTCCGATTCGCCGGGATCGCCTTCTATCCCGGGCACATCCGCGAGCCGCTGTCGAAGCAGGGGCCGGCGATCGAGCGATTGAGCGCCGACCTCCGCCTGACGATCGACGCGCTCGAGCGCGAGGGGCTGCCGCCGG
>Ga0070658_10000594_pt1 | contig 31371 bp, 11 predicted proteins | sample KBSC13metaG_FD_64664 | JGI IMG/M metagenome (GOLD analysis project Ga0070658, IMG submission 64664) | Corn rhizosphere microbial communities from Kellogg Biological Station, Michigan, USA - KBS C1-3 metaG | ecosystem: Host-associated > Plants > Roots > Rhizosphere > Soil ... | reverse complement strand
CAACCAGCCGAACTGGCTGGATCCCGCGCACGGTCCGTACAGTCCGAGCGATGCGACCGCTCACAATGATCGCGTCGATCAGTGGCTGAAGCTAGCGAAGCCGGTCATTACGGCCCCAGAGATCGATCTGCTCGAACTGCCACACAACTCGGACCGTACACTTGCGTTCGATCCGGCGACCGGAGTTTTTCCTGGTATCCCTCACTATGGTGGCGACTGGGATCCGGTTCTTGGCAAGGCATTTCCCATCGAGCGGACGAGCATTGCCTTTACGCCGGGTGCGGTATCAGCCGACGCGGCGCCGTCGACAACGAACGACTATCAGTCGCGCGGCATCGCCGGCGGAACGAACGGGGTTGCGAGCGGCTTGCCGTATATTCCTACGGTGTATCAGGCGACAGGTGGCTCGTGGACGCGGCCGTATACGATCTTCTTCTATCTGCAGTCCAGTGGAACGTCGGGTCTGACGCAAAATAACGCGGACTACTACTATGTCACGCAGGCGCCGAGTTCGGCGGTCGTCGGAACGGTGACGATTGCCGCCGGCGATCTGGTGGAGTACTATTTTACCGGCGGTGTAGGATCTCCCGCGTTCGACGTCACCCAGGGGCGAATTCTCACGCAGGACGCGATTCCGGTAGTCGTCAACGAGGATCTTGGAACGATTAGCTTCAGCGTACCCGCGGTGGTGGGCGCCGGGGGGCCGAGTGGGTCTGCGCCGAATCCGTTCAACAGGCAGTGGGTGTACACGCCGCCGGCATCAAGTACCGTCGATAACAATAAGGCAGCATTCTCGCCCGGTGGAACCTACGCCGGAAACACGCTGGATCTGACTCAGAGCGATGACGCTGGTAATGTGTCGCCGCTGAACAATTATCAGACGTTGGGTGACTTGTCCGGCGCGACGCTCACGAAATACCTGAAGTACGCGTTCATAACACCGGGGACCCTGCGGATTTACGGGCCGGATATGACCAAAGGCGCGAACTACCCGGGGCAGGCGGCTGAGAGTGGAAATCTGGCCTTTACGTCGAAGGCCGTACTGTATACCGAAGTGTCCGCGAATACTGCACCGGACGCCAATCAATATGTGGTCGACTATTCGACTGGAATAGTCACCTTTGCTCCGCTGAGCCAGCTGATGTCCGCCGACACCTCGAACCCTGGCCCTTTCTATTGGCCCGGTTCGTTCTCGGCCACCTACGAATATCAGTGCAACATGCGGCCGAATCTCTATGTTTCGACGCCGATCTCGGGTGGTGGAGCGACCCCCAATCCGGCCAATCCGCTACTCGTGAAGGTCACATACCACAGCCGCGAATATCTTGGCCTGACGATCGGTGTACGCTACATCGATAGCGTCGGAAGCTCGCAGAATGTCGTACTGAGCAATTCCGTCAAGGTCGGCAACCTTAACCGGTAGGCAGCCGGCGTGTCTGCGGTCAGCTGTGTCGCCACGATGTCGTGCGCTCGGCGGCCGGACGACGAAGACTAAACCAGAGTTAAATTGCAACGCGGAGATATCATGGAGAACTGCACGTCGCCGGCAAAATCTGCGGCGAACAACATAGCAGACGGTAGCGGCAAACGGGTCAGCGGGGCATTCGCAAGCTCGCGCCGCGTTATGCAGCGTGGTCAAACGGCGGTCCTTGCACTGCTTGTGATGCTGCTGCTCGCCTTCGCAGGCGCGCTGTTCGTCACCATTGTCGCCCGCAACCTGGTCAACGCGCGGCATCAAAACCGCATTGAAACCGCGGACTACTATGCCGACGCCGGTGTTCACTATGCCGACCAGCAACTGACCAATAGCGTGCTCGGCGCCGACTGGCGTCCGCCTACGCCGCCCGCGTCGCAGATCGCCACCGCCTACCAGACCAACGATCCGGATTACGCTTTGCTTACGGCTAATCCTCCGTACACCCGTTACAATATGGGCAACGGGCGGTTCCTGATCCGGGTGACATATCTATCGCAAACGGCGACGGCCACTGGGGCATCGACGACCGGTAGCACTACCGGATCCACGACGGGTTCGACCACCGGATCGACAACCGGAGCTACCTCGATTGATCCTTCTCTCGCCGGTTATATCAAGATCGAATCGGTTGGACGCGAGGGCACGGTCGATACAAACGACCCCACCACGTACAACACCCACAACAAGCAAAATGCAACGCAGGTGGCCTGGAAGTCGATCGGTATCACCCAGTACGGGGTGTACATTACGAATATCGACAAGCGGTCCGATGTCGAGAGTATCGGCGTGTCGAGTGTGTATGACTCGAACCTGAATGAGGTTTCGAAGGCGGGCGTCGTGACGCCGGACGCCATCGACCTTACGACGCAGGTTCCCGTCGGCTATCAGCCGTATGGCATTGTTACGCAGTTTGGGGCGCTCGACGCTTATAAAGTAGTAGGCGGAGTCTTGCAACCGAATCCAAGCTTCGGGCAGAACAAGATTGTTGTTCATCCCGACGGTACGTACTGGACGCAGGTCGGCGGTGTCGATACGGATCGCGTTGTCCCAGGCGGCGGCACCGTTCGGTCTAACGCCTCTACGCGCTTCTTTGGACCGACCAAGATCTATTTGAACAGCAAGCCTTACAGCCAGTATTTCGCCAATCAGACGCCGTCGTCGATTGTCGACCCTGATGCGTCGCTGGATGAGCATCTGGAGATCGCCGGCTCCTTGCTGCTTGACAAGTATTCACCGACCGATTCCGCCGGCGCGGCGAAGACGCTGGACGTCCAAGATGCTAACTTGTTGATTAACCCACCGCCGTTCCCGGGGGTGCCTTCAATCAACAACAACTATCAGACGCCAAGCGCGACGCCGCCTCCCGCGACTCTCCCTGTCGGCGCGGTCAATCCGTCCACAGGTTTTGATTCCCGTGGCGGCACGGTCCGGGACGGCGATCGGCAACCGGATCTTTTCGGCAACTCCCGCAGCATCAACCGACTCGAACCGCCGGTGATTGACAACGTCAATCCGGCAACCGGGATGACACGCTACCGCGACATGGCGATCAACTCCGCTCCGCGCGTTAGCGACTGGAAGATCAAGAACCCCGGACTTTACGGTCTTGGCAAGATTATCTATGTCGACAACAAGAATGACCGTCAGCTCGAAAGCTCCGTCGCCGGCGCGGGTTACTCGCTGCCCGACGAGTGGTTGAACCGGAATCAGGGATCGACCAGCGCCAACAAGGGACGTTGGACGGCGGGCACCTACACGGCGCCGGGCGTCGAGATCAACCTGGGCGACTTGCGACCGTATGGCTTCGTTCCGGGATCGTCGACGGTCAGCGGGTACGGCGTTTACCTTCTTCGCCACGATGTCGACGATGCCGGCAATCCCGTCACGTGGAAAGATCCCAACACTCTGACTCCGACTGATACCGGCAACCCGGGCTTGATCGTCAGCTATGACGAACTTGATGCGAGCAATGATGTTGAAAGCTCGACGTTCAACCGGACGACGAGTCCGAATCCAAATAACGATGTGATCATTGTCTGCGAGGGGAATGTTCGGGTCCGTGGTATTGCGAGTGCGGATGGAAGCGACAATTCAGAGTATGCAGCCGCGGATCGACGGCCTCGACATATTACAATCATCTCCTACGGCACGGCCTATATTGAAGGCAATCTGCTGCGCGGGAATCAAAGTTCGTCGATTGCGGTCATAGCTCACGACTATGTCACGGTGAATACGACGCAGTTCACCGCGGGCCACATCGTTCAGGATAAGCCGACGGGGAAGACGTCGCCGTCGCCGGCTCTAGATGATCCGACGGCGCTTGACTTCGCGGATGGCCAGGGCCTGGCGGAAGAGTTCTCGTTCGGTCTCCCGGCGGGTGCGACGCCGACCAGCGCTTATGCCAGCATGGCGGTGGCTGCGCCGAACAACCATCTGGCGTTGTATATCGCCGGACAGCCGAATGCGGCTAATCCGTCATCGCTGGATATCAATCTGTACAACCCCCGCCTTAATCTGCCAGGCACCGCGCCCGGCGCGTTGACGGCGGTTTCGACCGTAAACTTCGGCACCAGCCCGAGTCCGACGCCGAATCCGGGAATGACGACGATACCGATCGGCCAGCTTGGATACAATGAGCTCGTCGGAGGGGCACCGACACCGTCGACGCTCGATGCACTCGTCGAGAGTCAGCCGTTGCAGCTCTGGTTGACCAAGAACCCGGCGTCGGTTGCCGATCCCGAGGTCTCACGGATAGCGATTCTGCCGATGGACATCCGCATCGAGGCGGTTCTCTATGCGCAGACAAGATCTTTCTTCGTGATTCCGGGCGAGTGGTTCAACAGTCACTCGGATGACACCATCGATAAGTACGCGCAGGTGGTCAACGGCTCGCCGTTTACCGTGCGCGGTGGCGGGATCGATAATACTAAGGACGAGCAGGCACGCTTCCCGTTCTATGGCCAGCCGATCGACATGAAGATCACTGTGTATGGCGCTGTTTCGGAGGCACATACCGCAGACATCGGCGCGCAAACCGAGTGGATGAAGAAGTGGGGCTGGATTCCGCAGTATCACGGCAGCCTCGACGGATTCACGGGGGGGAGCTCGACTGTCGAGTATTCTGGGCACTTGAACGCGGATTGGGCAAAAGGCGCCAATGAAGCGCCCAGCATCGGATTGTCGATTGTGTATGATCCGCAGTGCGGCTATCCGCTGGCGTTTGGCGGCAATCAGTACATGCGGCAGGATGCCAACGGGTATCCGCTGCCTTTCGCGCCTCGCCTTCCGGTGTGTCCGGGTCTTCTGTACTCAGGACAAGCGCCGCAGCTGCCGTCGTCGTAAGTGCGCCCGCCCGAGGCTGGCGGCATGGCGCCCGAACGGGGAGATCCTATGCCAAGGGGCGAGCCATGCCTACTCAGAGCCGTAGGCATGACATCCGGAGATGGTCCATGCCCAATGGCAAAACTTCCCCGGTTTGGACCTGATTTCTTTCGCCGAGTGGTATGGCTGCCGCGAGTGCGGCTTCTGGAAATGACTATGGAATTAATGAGATCGGTCGCAAAGTCAATGAGTGCATCCCGAAAGCCGGTGTCGGCAATCGCAGCAATATCGGCCGTCGTTCTAATGGGTACGGCTCCCGGCTTCGCCCGAGGCTTCGACTACGGCACACCTCAGCGAACGATTAACGCCGGCATCATCAACGACTATGGTGTCGCATCGACGACCGGCGCCTACATCGCGTGGCCCTATGTCTTCGAACAGCTTAATGCCCGTACGGATGCCAAACCGGTCGGCTGGAAGTTTGTCAATCCCACCGCGCCTCATGAGGTCAATGAAAACATCAATCTCCGGTGGGGCGCATTGGCGCCGCTTGGGTGGCCGGTGACGCCTGACATGGGCGCTTACTGGGAACTTCCGCTCAAGACATCCTCCGAATCGCAGCTCCGTGACTTTCAGGTGATCTTGCTTGAGGTGAACGGTGAGCCGTCGATCTCGGCGGCCGATGTCGAGAAGCTCCGACAGTATGTCGACGGCGGCGGCATTCTTTGGATCGACGCGGACCCTTCCGCTTCCGGCTTCACCCTTCCTTATCAGAACGGTGGTGCGTACGGCAGTTTCGCCGGCTGGCTCGCAGCGTCGTTTGGTTCGGGTGCGGGGGTCGGAGCATCGCGGTTTACTTTGTCGACGAACGCTGCGACGCCCGCCATTCTTGGTCCATACCTCGCGCCTGGCATTCCGGCTATCAACTCACCATATGATCTGGCGCTTGGCAGTACGTTCGACTGGATGCCGATGCAGGGCTCGCCCGCGTGGACTTCGAATATCGGCAGTGACCCGGATCAGGCGCAACATTTCCTTTTCGAGCGGCAATGCGACTTGAACTACACGACGTATGTTGCGGAAGGGCACCTGGGCGCGGGTGCGGTAGTGCTGACGTCGCTCGGCGCCGCCGCCACGGTCGGGTACGTCGATGCGACGCTTCCGGCACCGGGCATTCCTGACCTTCCCGCAGCCGACGCTCCTGTTCTTCAATTCATTTCCGATATCATCGCGCAGTCGAATAGCTCACTGAGCGCCCTGCGCAATCGACAGGCGGCAAGCGCTGCCGGCGATGCGTTCGGTACCAGCGTAATGCCGACGTGGCGGTACACGTCGACATCGTCGAGCGGCACCGTCAACGCGCAGGCGGTCGCTTATGGCCGGTTCGCCTATGTGGCCGACCCCAGCGCACTGACGCTGCATTGGTTTGCGCTCGCGCCAAAGGGCAACCAGTCAAGCAATGAGGTGACGAAGGGATATACGCCGCCTGTTGTGAGTTCCGGTGGTCCGGTCTCGCCTCCGACCGTATGGCCCGGCTTCGCCAACCTTGATGGCGGCACAATCGCCGATCCGTATCAGGGTGGGGGATCAGATGGTTTCGTGCACGTTTTCGTCGAGGATCAAGCCGGAAAGGTCTACTGGGTGAACACGGCCACGGGCGATGCCGCCGCACTTCCCCCTCCCGCCTTTGTCGGAAGTGCGACAATGGGGTCGGGGACGTCGTTCAACCAGGGAGTGCCGCCCGCGCCGTACGTTTACGACCACCGCCTGTATGCAACTCAGCCGAACGGTTCGCTCTACATCTACGATCTGTTACCAGGAGCTACGGGACTGTCGGCGAGCGCCACTCCCGGGCCGGGTCCGATCGACTATGTTGGCTATCCTGCATCGGGTGGATCCGGAACAGCGGGTTCGGAGCAGGGCCTTGGCGGACCGGTTGTCGGCATCGTCCATGACGACTGCAACAACATCGTCGCCGCTTACAGTACGAATCTTGGCCTCTACACAGTATTTACCGGCGCGCGGGGGGAGAAGCTCCTTGATGCGGGCTTTGACTCGAGCGGTGTCCGCATGTACGCGCCGAAGCTGACGGGAAGCTCGCCGATGAACCCGACGAACACGATCGGGCAAATAGACCAGGCTGTGGGTGCTGGGCTTGCGAGCCCTCCCAATCCGTACTACCGTCTTTATTGGCTCGATCAAAACGGAGTTAAGCATACGTTGGCCGCGGCGGTCGATTCGACCGGGCAGCACTTCACTCTCGCTGGAGGGGCGTCGGCGGATCCCGGGGCCAGCGAAGTCTATGCCGACTACGACGTCGATTGGAAGAACAGCCAGCTTCAATCCGGAACACAAACTCCGGGCGCTCTCGACCGCATTATTGTCGCGGCCGGCAGTCAGGCCTACAGCACGTCGGGCAGTGGCGGATTGGCCGAGATGATATCGTCGCCGGTGATGGACAAGGACGGCAACATCTACGCGATTGACAATCTCGGCACTGGGAACAGTTCGATCTACTGCTTGCGCGATGCTTATCCTCAGGCCAATGCGAAGGTGCTGTGGCGATATCGATTGCCGAACGCCAACGATTACAACTGGTTCGTCACGTCTGCGGCAACATCGAACACGGCGACTGGGCTACAGGACGCGGATGGTCGTGACGTCAGCTTACTCGGCGCGGGTCTTGGCAGCGGCGATGCCTATACGTTCGTCGGTACTCCCGCCGTGGATGGTCGAGGCAATGTCTACGCGGTGGCGACTGACGGGACTCGGTCTGCGATCTTCTGCTTCAATTCCGGCAAAGCGGTTACAGCCGACCTGCCCGTTGGCGGAACCGCGATCAACCCGTCCGTGCAGGTGATCCAGCAGTCGGTCGACGCTAATCACGACGAGTTCAATCAAACACCTACGTTGCTCATTGGCGGGACGAACTTCAACGCCGGCAGCACCGGGCACATTACGTTTAACAACTTCGCGCAGCCGTCCGGCGTGTACCTGTATCCGTTTTACAGCGAAGGGGAGCCTATTCAGGTCCAGTACACCTTCGCAAACGGGCAGGGGACGGGACAAGCGCCGCCGAATGTGCCTTTCCATACGAACATTGCCTGGGTCGCTGACCTCAGTGGCGTTAACTCGACGCTGCCGACGAATACGCCCGCGCAGGGAGGCGTTGGGGGAATGGCCGTTGTTGGCGACTACCTCTACTTTACTTACGGCGCAATCGACAGCGCGGGCTCGGGCGCGATATCGGAGCCGCACCTGTATAGGTTGTACACACAGAACGGAGCGAATGGCCCCAAGGCCGTCGGCGGGTCGGGCGGGAGCGTTGGGTACCTCGATATGGCGGGGCAGAACTCGGCCAAGAAGCCGGTGCTCCAGGATCTCGGCGCCACGAACGTTGGGCAGGTTCCGCCGATGACACCCGACCACAACTCCACCGGGGACATCACGGCTTCGAGCGGGAGCTTGATCGTCACCGGGCCGGGCGGGGTGGTTAACTATCAACCGGAGATGACCCTTGTCACCGATAAGACGAGGCTGATGGGCCTCGATGCGGACGGCGACGCCATGTTTGCGGTCGACTCGACGGATGAGGTCCAGAGTACCTATACGGCCAACGGGCGTCCGGGGACATCGAGCACACATGTGCCGCTGGACAACCCGACCAACGTCACCCAGCTCAGCACGGACCGGTATCTGCTCGCCGATCGCGGTAACAACCGATGTGTTGAAGTCGACCGTAAGGGGAATGTAATGTGGGAGGTCTCGACGTTTGTTGATCTTCCAGGCGTGACAGCGTTGATCCCGCCGAGCGATCCACACACGCTCAACGATCCAACGTCGGTTGAGGTTTGGCGCGACGATTTCAACAACGTTCACTACCTCATTTCAGACAGCGGGAACTATCGCATTGTCGATATCGTCGACGTATATGTGAACGGCAGTGCGGCTCCAACGCATTACCTCGACTGGGTTTCGCGGACGGGGTCGCGCAACTATCGCTACGAGCATGCCTTCCGCTATACCAAGTCGATCACTACAACGGGGAGTACCACCACAACCGTGATCTCGGTCGCGGCACTGGTGACAAACAAGCGGGTCGGCCCGATGAACGGTAGCAGCCTTTCACCGGCCTCGGCGGACTCTGTCGGCGGTTCCATTGTTTTGCTCAATTCCAGTTTCGCGCCGCTCACGATTTCGCTTAATGGTGGCAACTACTCGGTAGAGGCGGCTGGACCGAACTCCGGAACGATCACGGATGTGATTAGCTACGTGAATTTGAAGGGATCGACGGTGCTGACGCCTCTGAAGAATCCGAGGTACCTCGGTGCGTACACGCCCGATCCGGCATCGATGCCGGCGGCGTATCAGGCTGCACCCGATCCATTGCGGGATGAGTTGCTCTATTGCGACGACAACGGCGCCTTCGACCTCGACCCGACCTGGACGCCTGCCGTGACCTCGCCGGTCACGCCGCCGTCGGCGAAGGAGAACTGGTCGCTGAACTGGACGATATATAACGCGCTGGGGACGCCGATTGACGCTTCAGGCAACACGACATTCAGCCGAACCGGGATTCCATTTGTGCCGTCGAGCATCCAGCGTGTCGGCACCGACATCGACACGACCAACAACACTTACTCGGGAAGGTATCTGATCGCGAATCCGTATACGCAGGGCAGCGTCAGTCGTCAATTCGGTGTGACTAGCCCAACGGTGACCGTATCGCCGGGCTTCGGCGGAGAAGTCTTCCTGATTTCTGGTCAGACGAACAAGATACTGACGGACCGTACCTTTAGCCGGCCATCGAACACAAGCCCATTGAGCCAGCCGAATTGCGCTGTGTTCGCGAAATAGGACTACGATATGAATCGGACCACAATCACTACTGATCTGTTCGCGTTGTGCCGTCTCCAAAGCCGGAGCCGACGGCGCAACTCCGGAGCACGCGCGAGAGCGGCTGGGGCCGCCGTCATCGCCATGGGGGTTCTGACAGCGTCCGCCGCATTTGGTGGAACGCCTGCCGCGCCGTCACCGATGGCGTCGTCGCCGTTTATTCCTTGGTACTACAGCGCAATGAGCGCTCATCATGGCGGTACGTTCCCGGATGCGATCTTTGGTCTCCCAACGGCTCCGATGACCCTTCCGTGGGAGCAGAGTGAGGGTGAGAACACCAACATCTTCCCGCCGTACGACTCGACAGCGGGGACCCCGCCCAACACGAAGTCGACCCAGCTCAATAGCTATATCCTTGGCAACTACCGCGGATACAACTCTTACGAAGACAGCCTCTACAGCGCGCTCCTCGAATCGTCGGAAACTGACCAGACGAACACGGGTAATAAGGATCTCCTCAACTTTGCCCCGGACAAGCATGGCGGTGCTTTGTTCAACCACTTCCGCGACGGCAGCGCGCTGTCGTGGTCGTCCTCGTTCGTGTGGACTTTCAACGACAGCAAACCGACATACACCGAGACGCTTGATGACAGCACCGATGCCTTTCCCGCGCCGACATCGACCACGGGGACGGCTGCTACCGGTGGTGGAACAAACCCAACGTGGACCGGCCCTTCAGCATTGACCGAAAGCGGTTCCCTTGGAACTATCGGAACGTCGTTTACCGCCGATCCTGCCTTTGCTGCAACGTCCGACGTCACCGGTACGGCCATCGATAATGGCTATTTGATGGCTCCGGTAACGCACAACAAGGTGGCGACTGCCACGGTTCAATGGGCGTTTCAGGTAGCATCCACCGGAGTTTACTCGTTCTTTGTTAATATCCCGAATCGACCTGACGTTATCTCCCCAGGCGGTGAGACGCGCATTAACGATGCTCACTACACTGTGCTGATCAATGGAGTCGTGGCTACGACGGCAGAAATCAGTCAAACCGAAGCCAACAGCCCGCAGTTCGTGGCTGGTCCGTTTCGCGCGGCTTCCGGAGATATTGTCACGCTGCAACTCGACAATCGAACTTCGGAGCCGGGGCTTCCCAATCGGGATCTTACTGCGAGCCCGCAAATTTTAGGCGGCGTCGTGGTTGCCGACACGGCAATTCTCGCCATCAGCTCGGGCCATGATGTGCGAGGCGGAGCGGCGGTCATCAATAAGACTGACTATCCCGAGATCGCAAACGCGAGCTATTATGGAATTCTAGCTGGTACGCCGGGAACGGGGCCTGACGGCCTCCCGCATCTCAAAGCGGCGGCGGATCCTGTCCCCTTTGGCAAGTACACGACTGACATTGGCACAGCCGGTTCGATTACTGTCGCGGGCACGACGTCGACGACGACGCCTCCTCGACACGACATTCGGCAGCTCGTTTACTTTGGCGATTCGGAACTTGTGTCCGCTATCGGCGTACATGCCGACGGTACCACCTTCACGTATCAGCACTTTGCAGGAGCAATGTACTGTATTGACGGGTTGCGCGGGAATGTCGTCTGGCGCTACCAGTGTCCGGATTTCTTCGACACCAGTGGTTTTGCCAAAGATAATGGCGTATTTATGACGCCGGTCGTTTCGCGTATCAATGTTCGCAATCCCGCGACCGGGGCCACGGATTACAACCATCCAGTCGTAATTTTTGGGGATCAATCGGGAAAGGTCTACTGCCTCGATGCTATCGGAAACGGAATCCTTCGGGCCAATAACGTAAGCACTGGCAGCGCTACGGATGTGGACGCGGTAACCGGAAATCCGATTCCTAATCAAGTCTTTACGACAATCGATTCTACCGGCGTTGCTAACTTCAGCATGCCGCTGGACTTCGACCCTGCCCTCGCAGCGCCAGGCGAATTGCCTTTGTGGAGCGGGCCTCCCAACGGTACGCTTAGTCGATGTACGGCTGATCCGACGAACAACCTCAGCATACAGGGTCAGACGGGTTGTCATTCTACGAATAACTTTGCGACAACCACTCCGTTGAAAGTCCAGGTCTCCGCCGGGTCGAATAGTTTCGTGAGCCTTATTGCTGGTACGACAGTCTACTGGGTATTCCGGCCCGATGCGAATCACAGCACCACTGGAAACCAGGTTCTGTCGTACGGTTCGGACGATAACACGCCTCCGTCGTTCTCGTTCCCGCCTCCGGCAAACACTTATAACGTGCAGTTCCCGATCGGCGTAACGACGAGCGGCCTGGATGAGGACGGAACCACGGCGATCGCGTGGAATACGGCCGGCACGACGGCGACGACGGCGGCCGATTCAGCGGGCGCCGAGTATTCGACGGTTGCGGCGATGAATGTCACGGCGGCGAATACCTTGCCGGCGCAGGCCGCCTCGATCAAGTACACGATGAACATGGGAGCGGCCGGCCTGAATCCGACCCCGCCGACTGCCTTGTACGATGTTCTCGTTTCGATTCCACCGAACGGCCCGGGCGAGACCCGAACGTTTGCCCAATACTCGGTGGACATTAACGGCGCACAGGCTCTTAATAAGAGTATCAGCCAGGACAATCAAACGGGCGTTGTGAAGATTGTCAAGATTGGTTCGCTCCCTCTGAAGCCAACGGATACGGCACACCTGACAATCTACAATGTGTCGACCTCTCCGGCTACCGCCGGTGGCTCGGCGCTGACGGGGGAAACCATTATTGCGGACGCCGTGTTCCTGGCGATCACGACCACGGTTACGACGAATCCCGCCAAGAATGTTATGCCGATCCCGGGCGCCTTCAATGAGGCGTCGCCGGCAATCTACGTCGAACCCGGCAACATGATCGTCGACACGGCGCGAACTAACTTTGGACCTACCAACCAGGCTGTTAAAGCCGGAACGACGACGGTGGTGAATCCTAATTCGCCGCCGCCGCCCGACGCGCCATCGACGACGGATCCGACGAAAGCAGTCGGTACGGCTTACCTGTACGTGACGAACAGCAACGGAACGATCTACTCGATCGACCCGACCGGCGTTCCTGTAACATCCGCGAACCTCTATTCAAGTATCAATATCGATCCTGGCGTACCCAATCCTACAAACTGGACGCCAACCGCGAACGTTCGATGGTGGTTCAGCACCCGCAAGGATAAGCAGGATGAAACTACTGGGATCCACTCGCATATCGATTCGGCGCCGTCGATCCTTGTGCCTGACCCTGCCAATCCAAAACAGCACACGATCTATTTCGGAACGGCAACGGAGTCGACGAATAAGAATGAGAGCGAGGGCCACGTTTATGCGCTGGACTTCACGGGGCCTGTCGACATCCTGACCGGCAAGCTTCTCAATCCAGTTGACACGAACGGTCGACCGACGGCGGCGGACGGTGCCGAGTTGGACTACAACACCGTGGCGCGACCGGCGTGGTCTTTCCCGGATGCCTACGGCAAGAGCGACAATAACGGTAATGGGATTGCCACGTGGACCGTCGAGAATAACAGTGCAACGGGCGCACCGGCATTGCCGCTTGGCGACATCACGGGTACACCCGTGCCGTTCTATAACCCCGCGACCGGCAAGACGCGAATCATCGTCGCCGCCGACTCTGGGAGTGAGTGGGAACCCGGGGATGTCGGTGTCACCACTCATGCCGCAGGGACGTTTGGACGGATCTGGTCGATTGAGAATTACGACTACAACCTCTTAACCGGGAATAGTCATGTGCAGCACGTGTGGGCGTTCCCGTCGGCCAACGACCCGAATGATCTCATAGCGGCTGTTTCTCAGGAACCGCAGAAGGCGATGGGGGCTTTCAATCACGCCACGCCGGCGATCGGATTCGTGCAATGGCCCCGTGAGATACAGTACGGTGCCCAAGACGTGAACAAGGTGCCGCAAACTGTTTGGAGCCATCAGGACCGAGTCGTCGCGGACATCAAGAATACCGTGGTTCCGATGCTCTACGTCGGATGCATGGGCGATTTTGATCGCGGCTTCTATGCGCTTGACCTCAACGGTGGCGATACGGCCGTCGATGATTCGACTGACACGGGGAATAACGCCGACATTAGCCGCTTTATTTACCGAATGGAGTCGCCGAACGGATTCTCCTGGAATTCGTCGCCGGTACTCCTCGTAAACCAACAGGCTCATCCCAACCATACGGGCTTTGACTCAGCTGTTGGGAACTATCCGATCGAGGACGGAGCGACGACGGAAGACTGGGGCGGCGGCGGCGCGCTTATGGCGACGGCGGGAAATACGCTCTATCAGATATCGGCAACATTTACGAGCAATCTCGTCGATTTCGAGAACGGGCCGTTTATCTCGATGGATAAGCGTTTCCAAGGGTTTGGACCGCTGTGCTCGCCGACGATGGGCGCCTGTAACATCTCGGGTCTCGAAAACGGCAAGGATACCAAGTCGATCAATGGTATCTTCGCGACCGGCGACCCGAACGTTATTTACGCAGATCCCGATCAGGTCACGGAGTGGGTCTACTGCGGTGACCAGTCGAGCGGGCTTATCCGAGGTATTACTCCCGCCGACCAGGCGTTTGGCGGAGGAGACGAGATTGCCGCCGAGATGCCGACGGACATTGAGCCGCCGAACGCCGTCAACGCGCGGTTCCCGTTGCATGCCTATATCGGTCAGGTCGCAAAGAACAGCGCCGACATGACGCCGGATCTGAAGATCAACGGCGGAGGTCCGGGCGGCATGTTGTCGATGGACGGAACGGATGGCAGCACGTTCTTCGATTGGGGATCGTCGGTCTACGTTCGCATTTCGAATGTCGTTCCGCCGAATCCGAACGATACCGATCGAACGTTACGCGTTCCGGAGCCCGATCCGACGAATCCGATATTGCCTGCCGGTACCTACATGACGAACGGCAGCCCGGTGTCCTATACAATCACCGAGGTGCCGGCCAATCAGGTAACGTCCGGGTCGACATTCACGGACTACCAGGCGTCCGGAAGCGTTGCAACGCTGTCTGCATTGCCGGGCGACGGATTTATTGCACGCGTCGGTGTCAACGGCTACGCAAAGGCGGACGATGGCTCGGCGACAGCGTTGGCCCAAACACTTGTCGATAACCTTGGACTCGGCGGAGCGGGCGGCCGGGAATGGGTCTACGCTTCGACCTACTTTATCGGCAATGGCACGGGCCATTCCGATACGCCGGGCGCAACTCGCAGAATCATCAACGCTACGCAGACCTGCCAGGTTTATCTGGGCGATCCCAACAGCCTGACTCCCGGAACTCCGACCAGTAATACGGTGACGCTGACGACTGAGCTAAGCCAGGGCACGCAGTTCCAGCAGAAGGATGCCTCCGGAAACGTGACGGGTCTGGGACAAACAGTACCGTCGCCGGATCCGACGTTTGGCATCGCGAACCCGTTGTCGATCATCGGCGCCGGTGTGAGCGTGTCGAATAACCTGGTACCTCTGGGTGGTATGGGCTACATGCGGGATCAGTCTGGCCCCGTGCCGGGCAATTACCCGACCAAGCTTCCTGATCCAAGCAATGTCGCAGGCATCACGAATAACGGCCTGGACATGCAAGCGAACGGCAACTTCATCTATAGTGGTGATGCTACAACCAACTCGCTTCCGAAAGCCGGTTTGCTCATCAACTACGATCCTAGCAAACTTAACTCGGACGGAACGACGGCGACCAACAGCTTCACGCCCGACGGTCGGACGGGCGGTGTCGAGACAAATCTCGGGTTCGTCCACGACGGTCGGTCCGGCGACAACCAGATTGGAAACGTCGCCGAGCCGTTCGCAGGCACTACGAGGAACGACTTCCACAGCGTTGGGATGGGTGTGGGCGATCGCAGCCAGGTTGGTCTCCGAGGGATGTCGATTCGAGTCAACCTCAAGGACGTCCCGTCGCAGTGGTTTGACTCTTCGGCTGCGCACGGACCCGGATCGCGGATCAATTCGCTTCCGTGGGAAGATACGCCGACATCGTTTGACTACGGCGCTAACGCCAGCAGCGACTATCCGGATATCGGCCTGAACAATCTCGACGTCCACCTGGACACATACGGCGCGCCTCTCGGCAGCGGTCCGCGACAGGGCCGCAGCGGCAGCATGATCGGTGGCTCGGTGACGCTCGATCCTCGCGATATCACCGTGGGTGGCGATCCGACGGTTCAGGCGGATAACAACACCTACAACGACACGGTCAAGACGACGGTCAAGGTTCCCCGGTATCAACCGGCGAATCTTGAGGTAGAGACGATTGCTTCCAACAACCTGGCAACGGGATATGTGCAGAAGCAGCGGATGTTCGTCGACACTAACAACAGCGGCCAGTGGGACGAGGGCGAGGCGTATCGCGATTTCGATATCAAGGCGGGCGTTCCGATCAACGCGGCAACCCACATGGCCGACAGCACCATCGACGTCGGTACGGTTTCGGGCGGTTTCGGCGTGCAGATGGAGCCGTTCCTGACCTCGCTCGATCCATTCATTACCGCCGGGAACGGTAATGGCTCGGGCACGACAACGGCGCTGAACTCGCCGTATCTGTTCTCACCGTACACCCCGTACTACCGAAGCAGCTTCCAGCCGCTGGCGGTGTACAACGATGGTAATGTAAACCTGCTGAACCTCCATCTGGATCAGAAGCTCAGAACAGGTCTAGCACCGTCGCCGTACTCGCCGCTGATGATGGGCTCGCCGGTAGTCGATACGGGAAATCCGATACCGGGTTCGGGCATCGTCGACATCAACGCGGGCATTCCGGCCCTGGACGTGCTGGGACAGACACGGCCTTTCAGCGGCACGCTTCCCGGAAGCATGACTTCGGTCGACAATGGATCGGGTACAGGCACCGCCGCGCAGCCATTCCTGGTTCGGTCGTCGCTGGACACCGACCTGGTGCAGGCATACGGCAGAAACCCGCAGCTGTTCGTGAATGGCGACAACAGCACCACGCCTCAACCGTGGTCGAGCACGTATCAGGGAGCGACGTTCCACAAGGCGCGCCCAGGTTCGACGGCGCCGAGCCAGTTGACGGTCCCGGATACGTCGCCGTATATTACGGATCCGCGCGATCGGTGGTATTTCCCGCAAAGCACCGATCCACCGTCGCTTGTCTCGAACGGAACGACGTTGTTGCCATCGGCGGCCTACCCACCGTATGTCAGCATTGCGGTTCCGCTCGGCACTCCGGTGGGCACGTATTCGGAACAGATCAAGGTGTTCGACGGGACCGACAGGGACTTCTACGCTTATCGGGCTCCGACGTACGGTGATATCGCGCTGGGATGGCCCTTTAATGTGAGCCCGTACCCGAGCTTCGCCTACGGAGTCGTCGACAGCCTGCTGTTCCCGCAATACGACCCGTCGACGGGGCAGCCTACCAGTGCCGGTCAACTCGCCAGCGATCCGACGGCCAACTTGAATGTCACGGTGGTCGAACATCGAATGACGGATGCGCCGCCGGATTATCTGGACAAGAACAACAAGCTGAGCGGCTACAACTGGGGCGTCCTCAAGGATATTGCGGACTCGACGAACACTACTGTCAAGGCGTTGCCGGACTTCTATCCGGCCGCGGTCCGCGACTTGTGGTGGAACGGAACCACTCCAAACGGCACTGGCAGCATGGCTATGCTCTGGAGCTCGGGACGCAACTCGACGAACAGCGTCAACGCATATCCGGGTCTATCGCTCACGAGCGCGGTGCTCGGGACGAATGCCGGCACGGACACTCTCGGCTGGTTCAAGTCGGCGACGCCGGCGAACCCGAACGTTCCTGGAGATTACACGTGGTGGTCCGCCATCCCGGATGTCTTCAACGGTCAGAGCCTGCCGAATTCGGTGACGAAGGGCTTCAATACAGGTGGTGCGGTTGCGCAGGATATGCCGGTTTACAACCCCACAGCCGACACGTTCAGCTCCGACGGCACAAGCTACGCGTTCTGGGTCAACACGGATACGCAGGAGGGCCTCGATACGAACTCGGGCCTGTCGACGATCTATTGCGCGCCGTACAACGCGGCAAATGGTCTGTTCGGTACCGTGATGCCTGTGACCCCGCCGTTGCCGACCGCGTCGACAACGACTTCGGCCAATGAGCAGCCGATCACCGGGGCTCTCCGCGGCGCGTCCGACGTTCGCGGCCTGAAGTACAATATCGGTAGTTGGCTGAATACTATTGACCCGAATACTGGTAACGCGATCACCAACAACCTGTGGGCCTTCTGGACTGTGGGTGGTCACGGTCAATCCGCTATCTACTATGAGAGCGGTGTTGCTGGCAGCACGCCGACCTTCAGCCAGATCCCGCTTGCGCTGCCGATTCCGGCGGGCCTGAGCGGGGTGTCGGACGCCAGCGCGACCGTCATCCCGGCGCCGGACACGACGGCGTCGCCGAGCGGAAGCGCTACGGGCGCTAATCCGGCTGCGACCTTAGTTGGTACAGAGCTTGTTCCACCGACGGTGCCGGTGATTGAGGTGACCTATTCGGGCATCAACGAAACTGGCAGCTCCGACATCTACGTCAGCCGGTTCCGACCGTACCTGCCGAATTCCGGCACCTCGTCGGGGGTACAGAACGTGGCCCTGTGGCCGGTTCCGTACCCGATTACCAACGAGCAGTTGCGGCCCGATCCTTCGGGCGTGTGGTGGAAGGCGCGTGATATCGGCTGGGTTCGTAACAACCGGGTCAACGTGTATGTCAACGGCGCTTCTATCTTCGGTGGATCGACCAAGGCGACGTACGATAAGGCTAGCGGCCTGATGGTCTACACCAACGTAGGCGTCGGCAGCGCCGTGTTCATCGACATGCCGCATGGACGTGTCCGGTTTAGCCCGGCGCTACCGGCAACGACCCATGTGAACGTTTGGATCAATCCGATGTCGCGCATCGTGTCGGCGACCAAGTCGCAGGCGAGTAGCGAACCTGTCGCCTTTGTCGACGCTGCCTTTGAGAACAACCAGGCTGTGTCGAGCGGCTTCGATCCGACAGCAAGCCGAGCGCAGGCTGCACGGTACTGGTGCATCTACCGCAAGTCGGGGTCGGGCGCGGCGGATCAGGTAGGTGCGAAGCTCTGGGCGAACACTCAGCGCCTCGGCATCCCGCTCTACAACAATAGCGGGAACACGCTCCATATCGCGACCTCGACGACTACCACGGTCGACATTCCGCCGGGTGGCCGAGTGAGGATTGACCCAGCTTCGCTCGATCCGGGCGCGAGCATGACGATTACGGTGCAGGATGTGTCGACGGGCTTCCCTGTCCAGACATTGTTCCCGGGAGCACCAGCCTCATCGTCGGCGGATATCGACTGGGTTCACGGTTACGTGTATCTGCCGCTGCTTATCAACGAGGGCACTATCGGCGGAGGACCGAATTGGGTCAGCCCGGAAGGCCATAAGATCCAGGTCACGTTCTCGGTGCGTGGCGCCCAGCCGGCGGCTCAGATAACCGTAACGGACTTCGTGCATTGGATTGACGAACCGCGCTTCAACGACGGTAGCAACGGCAATGCGATTGCCGTCAATGATACGTCGGTGGCCTACGTTCCTGGTCCGTTCGTATCGGCCATCGCGCCAAACGCGGCGAATGACTTCGCGTTGACGCAGCCCGAGGGCACCAACGAGAGCCAGCCGTTCGCGTTCATCGATCCGATGACGTATGCGGACCTCTACGGCGGACCGCTTGACCCGTACGGACGAGCGACGAATGCAACGCCGCCGCAGCCTGTGACAGATCAGCCGCATAAGATCTGGCTGTTCTGGTCGAGCAGCCGCGACGCCGGGAAGCCCGCGGGCACGAACACTGCGTCGCCTGTGGCGTCGAGTGATCTCTTCTACGAAGCGCTTGCGCCGGCATTCGGTGCAACGCCGTAATCCAAATGCAAATGCCCCCGCCGAGTAATCGGCGGGGGCTGTTTTTATTTGCAGCCTATGACTGAAGAGGTGACTGCAAATAGACGGCGATCACTTTGACCGGGTCGGGACAACCTCGACGCCCCGACGCTCTGCGACCAGGTCGACAATCGCCATTTGCAACTGGAGCGGGTTATTTGCGGGCGGGGAGCATTTTCTTGAGCTCCTTGAGTTCGTCGCGGAGCTGGGCGGCGCGTTCGAATTCGAGGGATTTGGCGGCTTGTTTCATTTCGCGTTCGATGTCGGCGAGAGCGGACATCAGCTGGTCAAGCGGCATGGTCGCCGGGTCTTTGGAGTGGGAGACGTTGTAGAAGCTCTTCGATTCGGCGATCTTGCGGGATTCGAGCACTTCGCGGATGGCTTTGTCGACGGTTTGCGGGGTGATGCCGTGCTGTTCGTTGTAGGCAACCTGGATGGCGCGGCGGCGGTCGGTTTCGTCGATGGCGCGCTGCATGGAGCCGGTGATGTTGTCGGCGTACATGATGACCTGGCCGCCGACGTTTCGGGCGGCGCGGCCGATGGTCTGGATCAGGGAGGTTTCGCTGCGGAGGAAGCCTTCTTTGTCTGCGTCGAGGATGGCAACGAGGGAAACCTCGGGGAGGTCGAGGCCTTCGCGCAGTAGGTTGATGCCGACGACGACGTCGTAGACGCCAAGGCGCAGGTCGCGCAGGATCTCGGTGCGCTCCAGGGTCTGGATGTCGCTGTGCAGGTACTGGACTTTGAAGTTGAGATCGAGGAGATAGTGAGTCAGGTCCTCGGCCATCTTCTTGGTGAGGGTCGTCACCAGGACACGGCTGCCGGTTTTTGTGCCGTCGACGTTGTAGGCGGCTTTGGTTTCGGAGATGAGACCGGAACCCACGGGTATGAAACCCGAGGCTAAATGGCCTGCGGCCGTTGAAGAGCTAGGATCAGGGTTGACGCGCTTGCGGATCTCGCCGATGAGGTCGTCGACCTGGCCTTTGGTCGGCTTGATGACGATCTCGGGGTCGATGAGGCCGGTGGGGCGGATGATCTGCTCCGCGGTTTGGGTCGAGTGCTCTTTCTCAAATGCGCCCGGGGTTGCGGAGACGAAGACTACCTGTCCGACGCGCTCTTCAAACTCTTCGAAGCGGAGTGGGCGGTTGTCGGCGGCGGACGGCAGGCGGAAGCCGTAGTCGATCAGGACATCCTTGCGTGCCTTGTCGCCGTTGTACATGGCGCGGAGCTGCGGTAGGGTTTGGTGCGACTCGTCGATGATCATCAAGAAGTCTTTGGGGAAGTAGTCGAGCAGCGTGTTCGGCGCGGAGCCGGGCGCGCGGCCGTCGAACCAGCGCGAGTAGTTCTCGATGCCGTTGCAGAATCCAACTTCCCGGATCATCTCCAGGTCGAAGCGTGTACGCATCTCGATGCGCTGGGCCTCAAGGAGCTTGCCCTGCTGCTTGAAGAGGGCGATCCGGTCGTGCATCTCCTGCTCGATGCCTTCGATGGCCATCTCCAACCGCTCCGGGCTGGACACGAAGTGGGAGGCCGGGAAGACGACGATCTCGTCCTTGGCGTAGAGGACTTCACCGGTCAGGGGGTCGACGACGACGATCTTCTCGACCTCGTCGCCGAAGAACTCGACGCGGACGACGACTTCCTCGTCGGCGGGTTGGAGTTCCAGGGTGTCGCCGCGGACGCGGAATGTCGAGCGGGTCAGGGCGAGATCGTTGCGCGTGAACTGCATGTCGACGAGGCGGCGCAGGATGTCGTTGCGGTCGTACTCCTGGCCGCGGCGGAAGGTGAGGATGATGCGCGCGTACTCCTCAGGAGCGCCGAGGCCGTAGATGCAGGAGACGCTGGCGACGATGACGACGTCGCGGCGCTCCAAAATCGCCTGAGTGGCGGAGTGGCGGAGGCGGTCGATCTCGTCGTTGACGGCGGAGTCCTTCTCAATGAAGGTGTCCGTTGAGGGGATGTAGGCCTCGGGCTGGTAGTAGTCGTAGTAGGAGACGAAGTACTCGACGGCGTTCTCACCGAAGAAGTCGCGGAACTCGGAACACAGCTGGGCCGCGAGCGTCTTGTTGTGCGCGAGGACGAGGGCGGGGCGCTGCACGCGCTCGATCATGTTAGCGATGGTGAAGGTTTTGCCGGTGCCGGTTGCGCCGAGAAGGGTTTGGAAGCGGTCGCCTGCGTTCAGGCCGCGGACGAGTGTGTCGATGGCGGTCGGCTGGTCGCCCGAGGGCGTGTACTTGGAAATGACGCGGAAGTCTGTCATCGGGAAGTGCTCCTAACCTATTGTACCCGGCCAGCTCGCAGGTGGTGGTGGCAGAACAGGTACAATGAAAACGTGGATGCTATCGACAATAACCTCATCGACGTCGACGCCCGTCGACGGGCATGGTTTCCTCTGGGCGTGCTCATCGGCGTCTATGCGTTGTCGTTCGCGCTGCCGATTCCTGGAGGCGACGGCCGTATCCTCGGGTTGCCGACCGTCTGTCCCTTCAACCACATGACCGGGCTCCCGTGTCCCGGCTGCGGACTAACGCGCGCGTTTGTGTCGATGGCGCATGGTCACCTCGTCGACGCTGTCCGCTGGCATGCCCTCAGCCCCATCATGTTCGCCCTCGGCCTCGGTCTTGTCTTCGAATATGGCGCTCGCGTGTTTGCTGGCAAGTCGTTGCTCCGCATCAATTCACTCTGGAATTCGCGCGCCGGCTGGGCGGCGAGCGTCGTCTTCGTCGGCTACGGAGTCGCGCGGGCGGTCTACTTCGCGGCACATCACATGCGATTCTAGGATCAGAAAGAGGAGTTTTAACATCGATAGACATGATGTAGGAATGATCTGAAATCCTGTTCATCCTGTACATCGATGTCAAACTCTCTTCGGAACTCGCCTAACAGCGCTGCGGGTATAATCGGTGCATGCCCAAACTCGTGATCCTCGACGGCAATAGCCTCCTCTACCGCGGCTTCTATGCGATGCGTTACCTCTCCACCGCCGATGGTACGCCGACAAACGCGGTGCACACTTTCACCAACATGCTCCTGCTGATTCTGGAGCGGGAGAAGCCCGACAAGATCTTTGCGGCTTTCGACCCGCCGACGGCCACGTTCCGTCACGAAGAGATGGAGTCGTACAAGGCGAACCGGAAGGAGACGCCGGACGATCTGCGCCCACAGGGACCGCTGGCGCGGCAGGTGGCGGAGGCTTTTCGCGTGCCCGTGATCGAAGTGCCTGGATACGAGGCGGACGATGTCGTCGGAACGCTCGCGAAGAACGGCAAGACCCTGGGTTATGAGGTGTTGATCGTCAGCGGCGATGGCGACATGTTGCAACTCGTCGACGATGACAATGGCCCGGTGACCGTTATGATCACGGTCAAGGGCGTGGTCGACACCGTCACCTACAACAAGCAGGCGGTTATCGACCGCTATGGTCTGAACCCAATACAGATACCGGACCTTAAGGGGATCAAGGGTGACAGCAGCGACAATATACCTGGCGTGCCCGGCATCGGTGAGAAGGGGGCGTCGAAGCTGTTGCAGCAGTTCGGCAGTGTCGAGGGCATCATTGAGCACGCATCTGAATTGCCGGAGAAGCAGAAGAATGCGATGACGGAGAATGCCGATCTTGCACTGCAGTGCAAGCGGCTGGCGACGATCGTCTGCGATGTGCCGTTGCCGGATTGGGTCGACATGGACCCGAACCACCAGGACCTCGGGCCGGACTATGCGAAGGTGAAGGACCTCTTCGAGCGGCTGGAGTTCAAGGCTCTGATCAAGCGCATCCAGGGGATGGAGGCGGCAAAAAGGTCGAAAACCGTCGCCGTCGCGCCGGAACCGTCACTGTTCGAGGAGCGGGCGAAGCCGACTGGTGATCGGCATTTGCTGAGCACGACGGACCAGGTGGCGGATCTCGTTAGAAAAATACAGGCACATAGCGCGCCTGTTGGGTTGCATCTTCACACTCCTATTGCTAAGACCGGCTTTGTCGACACCCCGATCTACGGTGTCGCTGTGTCCCTCGGTGACGCCGGATATTATGTGCCTTGGAACCTGATCATCAGTCCGTTCCGCACATTCCTCGAAAGCGCTGATATTCCGAAGGTTGTCTACGACTACAAGTCGACGTACGGAATTCTGCGCCGCGGCGTATTCGGTCCTCCCCCAGACGCCAATGCGTCAGCCGTTGGTGCGCAATCGTCCTTGTTCGCTGATGCTTTGGAGCCTATCGCACCGGTCTCCCTGTCGCAGGAAAGACGCGCCGACGCAGTAGAGTTAGGCGGGGTCGTATTCGACACCCTACTCGCCGTCTACCTCCTGAACGCTACACGGGCCTCGTATCCACTCGCGGAGATGGTGGCGGGACACGCGGGTCTCGACCTCGTCGACGATCCCAACGATATCCCCGGCTCGGTTATGGATCAAGCAGTGGGCATCGGCAAGCTGGCGGAGGCGTTGCGTCCCAAGCTAGAGGCGGACGCGTTGATGGCGATCCACGACGACATCGAGCTGCCTCTCTCGCCGGTGATTGCGCGGCTTGAGAGTGTGGGCGTGACGATCGACGCGGACCTCTTGCGCGAAGTCAGCAAGCAGATGTCGGTAGAGATCGCTAAACTCGAAGGAGAGATCTACGAGATCGCCGGCGGACCGTTCTCAATCGGGTCGACCAAGCAGCTGCAGGAGGTTCTCTTCGAGAAGCTGCAGTTGCCGTCGGGCCGCAAGATCAAGACGGGGTACTCGACGGGGGCTGAGGTTCTGGAAGATCTTGTCTCGAAGGGGCACGAGGTCGCCCGCAAAGTGCTTCAGTGGCGTGAGTTGACGAAGTTGAAGTCCACCTACGCCGACTCGCTGCCGGGTCAGATCAGCCCGGTGACGGGGAAGGTGCATACGTCGCTCAGTCAGACAGTGGCGAGCACCGGGCGTCTCAGTTCGAACAACCCGAACTTGCAGAATATTCCGATCCGAACCGAGGTGGGGCGGGGGATCCGCAAGGCCTTCGTGGCGTCGCCGGGGCATGTCCTGGTTTCCACCGACTACTCTCAGATCGAACTGCGTGTCTTCGCGCACATGACCGGCGAGCCGGCCCTGGTGAAGGCGTTCGCGGACGACGACGACATCCACGCACGCACGGCGCGGTTGATCTTCGGAGTCGCGGAGGGAGAACCGGTGACGGGGGATCAGCGGCGGTCGGCGAAGACCATCAACTTTGCTGTGCTCTACGGCGCGGGGCCGTTCCGGGTGTCGAACGAGCTGGGCATCCCGCAGGCCGAGGCAAAGGAGCTTATCAAGAACTACTACGCCAGCTACCCGAGTGTCAAGCAGTTCGCTGAGGCGACATTGGAGGTGGCGCGGACACAAGGGTACGTGCAGACGCTACTGGGGCGTCGACGGTACGTGCCGGACGTCAATAGCGCCAACTATCAGTTCCGTCAGGCGGCCGAGCGCGAGGCGGGGAATATGCCGGTACAGGGTACGGCGGCGGACATTATGAAGCTGGCGATGCTCAAGATCGACAAGGAACTGGCGGCGTCGGGGTTGTCGGCGAAGATGGTCTTGCAGGTGCACGATGAGTTGCTCTTTGAGGCACCACCCGAGGAAGTTCCGCGACTGGCGCAGTTGATCAAGACGAACATGGAGGGCGCGTATCAGATGAACGTGCCGATTCGGGCGGACGTCAAGTCCGGCAGCAATTGGTGGGAAGTGACCCCGGTGGAGTCGATCGAGGACGCGGAGTACGCGGTGGGATAGGAAGAGAAGAATTTTAACATGGATAAAGAGGATGGACAGGATTAGGAATAAGATCTTTCTGAGTCCCGCTCATCCTCTTTATCCATGTTAGTTCTTCTTTATCCGCATATCGATGCGACGCTTGACCGTTGGATCAGGACGGGCTTGAGGCGCAACGTGACGGCGGGGGCGTCGACGCCGCCGGCGAGGCGTTCGAGGGTGACACGGGCGACGGCTTCGCCGAGGGCTTCGGTGGGGCGTTCGACGGTGGTGAGGCCGGCGAGGAGGGCGGCGGGTTCGTTGTCGAAGCCGACGATGGACAGGTCGCGGGGTAGGTCGAGGCCGTCGGCGCGGGCAGCGTCGATGATCGATAGGGCGATGGGGTCATTGGCGGAGACGAGGGCGGTAGGGCGCGCGGTGCCGGGAATGTCGCGCCACCACTTCAGGACGTCGGGGCCGCATTGGTTGGGGGCGATGTCGCCGCAGGGGGCGATGAGGAGTTCGAGTTGCGGATCGGATGTCAGGCCCATCGCTCCGAGGGCGTTTCGATAGCCCGTGACCCGCTCGATGAGCCAGTCTCGGTCTGACGGTCCGCCGACGAAGCCGATGCGTTGGTGCCCGCTCTGGTGGAGATGGCGTGTGGCGATGTAGGTGCCCCAGCCGGAGTCGAAGTAGACCTGACTGGCGAGGCCGGGGTAGGTCGACGATGAGACGATGATCGGTTGGATGTCGCGGTCGTGCAGCATGCCGAGGGCGCAGACGATCTTCTCGTGCGGTCCTGACGGATGCAGGAGGACGGCGGCGTGCGCGCCTTCGTCGACGGCTTCGTGAACGAGCGATTTGATCGAGCAAGGGTCGCAGATGTAGGGCGATTGATCCTTGAGGATGATGGTGACGCCGGCGGGCGCGGCCATGCGTTCGAAGGCGCTCACGACGCGGTAGAGCCAGGAGGCGTCGCGCACGCGCTCGGGGTCGCAGCCGCCCTGAAATGGGCCGATCAGGAAGACGCGCGCGCACTGGACGGCGGGCGCGGGGATCGACACCAGGGTGGTGCCGCTCTGGGGCTGACGCAAGATGACGCCCTCAGCCTCCAGGGAGTCGAGGACCGATCGCAGGGCAGCGCGCCCGATGCCGAGGCGTGTCGCGAGCTCACGCTCTCCCGGCAAGCGTTCTCCCACGCGGAAGCCGCTGCTTCGAAAGAACTCCCTCACCTTTATTTGATTTTCGCCGATTCTATGTTGTCCCATCCAATTAGCATTGGGGCGTGACGCCGCGGTGCGCTTGCTCTTCGGCATCACGTTCGCTTCGTCGTCATCGCACCCAAAACACGCATCCCTTTCAAGTGGTTGGAAACTGGTTGATAATTGGATTATAGGCCAGGTAGAAGACGAATGTCAACCTGACGAGGTCTGGCTAGAGTTGGCTTAGCGGTGGCCCTTCCTCCCAGAGTGGATCGTCGAAGTCTTCGGACTTGTCTATTAAACCCCAGTAACCTCCATACACAATCTCGTACTGATGACCGAGTTCGTCGGTCATCTCGATGGCCCGAAGCCGTCCCTCTTCGTCCGGTTCGCGTCGATCTTTCTTCCGGGGCTTGTCGAGCAATCGACATACAACCGGCGACGTCGGCAGGTCTATGGACCTGACGAGCGCAATCGTCATCCTGCCTTCGCTACCCGCGCCATCGTCGAGATCGATGCACAACGTACTGTGACCGGCGCCGTAACCAACGATCGTAACCCGATATGGGCGATCGCCGCTAAGTACCTCACGCAGATTCATCGACGGCCTCCACTGGTGGTGTGGTATAGCAGACAACGCGATCGCAAATCACGAATTGATCCTTTGCTATCCCGATGTTCACTCGATAGGGCGGACCGGTCAACCCGGCGACTTCGTATGAGAACACATCGACCGGTTTCTCGTGCCGCAATACAGCCGCAAGCCCCAGTGGCAGCCATGCGGCATTTAACTTCAGTCGGGAAACGCCCTTGAAAACGGCGAACGAATGGTTGAGATGCGCATCACGCTCCGCGGACAGCACAAGAGTTGCTCCGCCTGTCTTGTATTTCCAGATCCGCCAATAGGAAGCGTCGACCGCATTCAAGCGATCGATTTGCTCAGCGATATCGTCGGGGCTACCGGCACTTTCATATCCGGGGTCCGCCAGGAATACCCATCGGCTCAATTCAATGTCTCCTTCCGAAGGCGTGTGTTCATATCGACGGGCGAAGGCTAATTGCGTCGTGTTGCCTGGTACTTAAGAAGCGCGTCTTTGAGGAGGCCGCGCCAGAGATCCCAGGAGTGTTTGCCGGGCGAGCGCTGACTGGCGTAGTTGATGTGGGCGGCTTGCAGTTTTAGGATGAAGGCGGCGGCTTGCTGGGGATATGGCGGGCGTTCGTCGAGGCCGTCGCCGACGTAGACGAACTCATTTTTCCACTTCGGTCTAGCGTGGTCCACGTAAAGAGTCGGGCTTTCGGCGCGGATCTGGGTGTTAAGGTAGTTGCCACCCCAGACAGGCCGGGCCCAGCCGTGAACGTCGGCCTGGAAGTAGCCGGAGTATGACATCCCGGCTCCAAATACGTCCGGGTGCTGCAGCGCCAGATTGACAGCGCCATAGCCTCCCGTGGAGACCCCGGCGAGGATGCGATGGGCGGAGTCAGGAATCGTTCGAAAATGCGAGTCGACCCATGCGGGCAGGTCTTGCCATATAAACGTACCGACCAGTGAACCGGGTCCGGGGGCGTGTTCCGAGTCGCGTTGTTGAGACGGAGCATCCAGGTATTCGGAATCACCGAGGCGTCCAATGCCCTGTCCGTCGGGGCAGACGATGATCGTCGGAGGATACTTGTGCTCGATGACCAGGCGCTCGACGACTTCGGGCGCGCGGCCGTAGCGGAGCCAGTCAGTCGGCAGGCCGGGGGCGCCGTGGAGCATGTAGAGGACCGGATAGCGGGTCGAAGTCGACGTTGCATAGTGCGGCGGCGTGTAGACGTAGACGGTTCTCGACTGCTGCAGCGCGGTCGATTGCACCGAGTACTGCGTTACCGTCCCTTGGAGCTTCCACGCCTGGCCGGTGACGGTTAGCCAGAGGATCTGGGCGTTTTGCCGGACGAGGTCGACCTGCCACGCTCCCGTCAAGGCGGCGGCCAGGGTGACGAGGGTGACGATGACGTTGCGTCGAAGTTTGCGGCGGACGTCAGGCGACCCGGGGCGTTGCCCCGGGCTCCGTTTATTTCGCTCGTTCGGGGCTGAGAGAGGGTTTGTTGGACCGGGCTCGATGCTCACGGCTGGTCCTTTGCGGCGAGGCCGGCGCGTTGGGCGGCGAGCATGGTTTTGATGCCGTTGAAGTAGAGTTGGTTCCAGAGGTCCCAGCCGTGTTTGCCGTCGGCGAGTTGTAAGGTGGTCGGTGCGCCGAGCGCTTTGAGTTTGTCGGCGAGGCGCACGGTGTCGGCGGTGTACGTTTTCTCGTGGGAACCCGCGCCCAGGAAAAACCGGACGGTGCGCCACTGGCGAGGGCCTTCGCCGCTCGGCAGACCGGTGTCGAGGTAGATGAGTGGGTTGTTCGACCGTAAGTGCTCGCCGTCGAAGCCCAGCACCTTGCGCGCCCAGCCGAAGCCGCCGTTGTCGAAGTAGCCGGAAAGAGCGATGGCGCTGCCGAAGAGGTCGGGATGGTGCAGGGCGAGGTTGACGCAGCCGTAGCCGCCTTCACTGACGCCGCCAATCATTCGTCCGGCGGGCGTCTGAATCGTGCGGAAGCGCTTGTCGGTAAACGGTACGATCTCCTGAACGATGAAGTCCTCGAAGCGGTCACGTCCGTCGGCTGAGTTGGCCCATTCCGAGTCGCCGTGCTTCTCGCCGGTGTAGTTGCCGTCGGGCATGACCAGGATTGGAGCAACCCCACCAGTTTCGGCGCTTGCCTTCTCTGAAAGCGCCGGCCAATCTCCAAATTCGATGAAGTCGGTGGGATATCCTGGTGAGCCGTGGAGGAGGTAGAGCACGGGATAGCGCATTCTTGCGTGATCAGTGGTGTCGTAGCCGGCCGGCGTGTAGACGACCACCTGACGCGCGGGATGTCGATGAGTGCGAGGCCTGACCATCGCGCTGTCGATCTCCAGGTAGATGAGGTGACCACCGCCTTTTGTCACCGCCGAACCGGTCGGGGGAGGAAGAGTAGCGCTGACACCGTCGTCGCCCGTCTTCTTTGCCGAATCGTCGACGGAGACCGTATCAATCGGGTTCGTCGTTGGGGTGCGGTTCGATATAGAGTTGGTCTTGTGGTCGCGCGCGAAGGCAGTTGTTGCCGTGGTCGACAGCAGTGCTGCGGCCAAGGCGATCATCGATCGAGTAGTTCTGGTCATTACGTTTCTTTGTCTCGTCGAGAGACCGCTTTCATCGGACATTTCGCAAAATAGGATCGCGTGCGTATAATGGATACGGAATGATACCATCCCCTCGTTACAAGTTCCCCATTTGGAAAGTGTTGATCACCGTTCTGTCTCTTGGAATTCTGGTTGCGGCGCTGCTGCCGGGCGTCCGCCAGAGCCGCGGTTTGTTGCCGAGCCTGGCGCATTGTCGATGGGAGTGGATCGCGGCGGCGGCTCTCTGTCAGGTAGGAGTGTACTTGACGATTGCGGGAGTGTTCGGGGTGTCGATATCGGCGCTTGGTAAGCGACTGCCGGCTACGACGCTGCTGTTGACGTCCATGGCGTTCCTGTTCACCACCAAGGCGTTCGCCGTGGCGGGGCTGGCGACACTCGTGCTGTTGCTGGGTCGACGCGGGGTGGGGGCGGACATCGCGCAGGCGGCGGCGGGCACGTTCTACCTGGCGGATTACGCCGGATTCATTGCGTTGACGGTGGGCGTCTACTTCTCCGGCGGGGTGGTGGGCGAGTCGGCGCATTCGTTGATGGTGTCGTTTGCGCTGCTGGTGGTGGGCGTCGCCTTGATCCTGGTCATCCTGCGCGCCCCAGAGCCGGTCACTGCTTTTGTTGATCGGGTGGCGCTCGGCGGCGCGAGGATTCTCAGGCACCCCGATCCGGATCACATCGCCGAGAAGGCGCGGGCCGTTACGGAATCGTTCTATGGCCGGTGGAGCGAACTGGCGCGTCGACGCCGCGTGATCGCGTTGACGACGGCGCTCGCACTCGCCATGCATCTGTGTGAAACCGGAACGGTGGTGTGTTGTGCGCGTGCGTTCTCGGCCGCGATAGGCGTTGGCCCGGCGGCGGCGGGATATGTTGCCGGCAACCTGGCCGCTCTGGTCAGCTTCCTGCCCGGCGGCACCGGCTTCTTCGAGGGGGCGATGGCGGCGTCAATCGGGCATCTGGGGCACGTGCCGCTAACTATCGCGCTGGCGTCGACGCTTGCGTATCGGGCGCTGGCCCTGTGGCTGCCGCTGCCGTTGGTGTTCGGTGTGGTGAGGGAGATCCGGCGGCGGTGAGAGTAGTCCGGCCGGTGCCGATGTCGATGGCGCAACCTCACCCTAACCCTCTCCTTGGAAAGGAGAGGGGACCAGAGGGGCGACAGTGCGGCTTCCCTTGGAGTGACGCGGGAAGCGCGTTTATTTGTCTTTGCCCATGCTCACGCCGTATTGGAGTGTCGACGTAGCGGTTGCCTGGTCCGCCGGAGAGAACGGTGATCCGTCGATGGTCCAGCCGTTGATCCTTAGGCTGTTGGGCGCTGCACCATGGCCGTTGGCCGGGTCCGCATTCCAGCCGATAGGGTTGACCGCAAACGTGGCCAGGGGTTTCTCGATTTTTGCGTGTCCGTCGACGAAGAGCACGTTCGTATTGCTGTCGTGACCGCAGAAGAGGTGCCCTGTGCGCCAGCCGTCGCGACTTGGCTGGGCGAAGGCGGAGGGGAAGAGAGGGTTGAAGTCGTTGAAGGCCGAGGTCGATTCGACGATGGTGATCGTGGTCGCCGGCGAAGAGATCTTGGCAATCGATAGTGCGGGGTGGGTATCGTCGAACGGACCGCCAATGTTATCCTTTCCACCTGTGGACGAGTTGACGGCGTAGGAGCGTGGGAAGCCGTCGTGTTCGATGTCCGGCCATTTGGCAGCGGGATCCGTCGGGCAT
>Ga0070658_10000593_pt1 | contig 31407 bp, 27 predicted proteins | sample KBSC13metaG_FD_64664 | JGI IMG/M metagenome (GOLD analysis project Ga0070658, IMG submission 64664) | Corn rhizosphere microbial communities from Kellogg Biological Station, Michigan, USA - KBS C1-3 metaG | ecosystem: Host-associated > Plants > Roots > Rhizosphere > Soil ... | reverse complement strand
CCGCGCTTCCTCGACAAGCAGACCAACGAGTGGAAGGACGGCGAAAGCCTCTTCCTCACGTGCAACGTCTGGCGCCAGGCGGCGGAGAACGTCGCCGAGTCGCTGCAGCGAGGCATGCGCGTCATCGTGCAGGGCCGGCTCAAGCAGCGCACCTATGAGACCAAGGAAGGCGAGAAGCGCACCGTCTTCGAAGTCGAGGTCGACGAGGTCGGGCCATCGTTGCGCAACGCCACCGCAAAGATCACCCGCGCGCAACGCAGCGGCGCGATGAGCGGCGGGGGCGGCGGCTACGGCGGAGGTTCGCAAGGATCAGGCGGCCAGGGTGGCGGCAACTCAGGTGGCTGGGGCGCCCCGGCCGACGACCCCTGGTCCACGCCCGCGGCCGGTGGCAGCGGCGACTTCAGCGATGAGCCGCCGTTTTAAAAAAAACAGCGGCGACGTCAAGCGATGAGCCGCGCATCCCACTTTCGACTTTTTCACTGACACGGAGTTTTGTGACATGGCCAAGCCACCACTTCGGAAACCGAAGAAGAAGGTGTGCGTCTTCTGCAAGGACAAGAACGCCGCCATCGACTACAAGGACACGGCGCTGCTGCGCAAGTACATCTCCGACCGCGGCAAGATCCGCGCTCGGCGTGTCACCGGCAACTGCTCGCAGCACCAGCGTGACGTCGCGATCGCGGTGAAGAACAGCCGCGAGATGGCGCTGCTGCCTTACACCAGCACCGCGCGCTGAGGGGGCTGACAACGATGAAGCTGATCCTCACGCAGGAGGTGACCGGCCTCGGCGGCCCCGGTGACATCGTCGAGGTCAAGGACGGCTACGGCCGCAACTACCTCGTCCCGCGCGGACTTGCCATCACCTGGACCCGCGGCGGCGAGAAGCAGGTCGCGCAGATCCGTCGCGGCCGCGAGGTGCGCGAGATCCGCGACCTCGGCCAGGCGCAGGACGTCGCGGCGCAGCTCGCCGCACTCAAGGTGACGTTGCCGACCCGCGCGGGCCAGGGCGGCCGGCTGTTCGGCTCGGTAACGGCGAGCGACGTCGTCGACGCCGTGAAGCGCGCCGGTGGCCCGACACTGGATCGTCGCCGGGTCGAGTTGCCCGCGGCGCACATCAAGACGGTGGGCACGCACACGGTGTCGGTCCGGCTGCACTCGGACGTCGTGGCCCGGCTCGCCATTGACGTGACCCCGGAGTCCTAGCCTCTCCAGCCGCGAAACGGCGACCTGTTAGACGGGACCGTCTGACAGGTCGCCGTCTCTTTTTCTTTGTCCACCGGCAGTGGACAGGCGAGTGCGCAGGTCATGACGTGTGTCGCCGCGCGGGCGACTGTCGTCGTACACAGGTTGTCCGCACCGTGTGCACAGCGCTGGGCGGCCTGTGCACAGCACGTACACCGCGATGCCCACAGGTCGGCAGGTGTGTGTGTCCGTGACTACCGAAAACGTCGTAGCCGACGCCCACACTGTTCCCCGGGGTCAGGTTCGGGGAGGACAGCAGCGGTGAGTGTTGCCGACGTCGTGGCGATGCCGGGTGGCTCGGATCAGGGTCGGGTCGATCTCGATCGCACGCCGCCGCAGGACGTAGTGGCCGAGCAGTGCGTGCTCGGCGCGATGCTGCTGTCCAAGGACGCCATCGCTGACGTCGTCGAGGTAGTGCGCCCGGCTGACTTCTACCGGCCGGCCCACCAGACGGTCTACGACTCGATCCTCGATCTCTACGGCCGCGGTGAGCCCGCCGATCCGGTGACGGTGGCGGCGGAGCTCACCCGTGACGGCACGCTCGCCAAGATCGGTGGCGCGCCCTACCTGCACACGCTGATCGCGTCAGTGCCGACCGCGGCCAACGCCGCTTACTACGCCGAGATCGTGCGCGAACGCGCGGTGCTGCGTCGACTGGTCGAGGCCGGCACCAAGATCGTGCAGCTCGGCTACGGCGCCGCTGGCGGCATGGGCGGTGATGTCGACGACGTCGTCGACCGGGCACAGCAGGCGGTCTACGACGTCACCGAGCGACGGACGAGCGAGGACTACATCCGGCTCGAAGACGTGCTGCAGCAGGCCTTCGACGAGATCGAGGCGATGGGCAGCCGTGGCACCGACATCTACGGCGTTCCCACCGGCTTCCGCGAGCTGGATGAGCTGACCAATGGGCTGCACGAGGGACAGCTCATCGTCGTCGCCGGCCGACCGGGCCTTGGCAAGGCGCTCGCTCTCGACACGCCGCTCGCGACGCCGTCCGGGTGGACCACGATGGGTGAGGTCCGCGTCGGCGACCGGCTGATCGGCGCCGACGGCCGGGCGACCACCGTCGTCGCCGCGACCGAGGTCATGACCGACCGGCCTTGCTTCGAGGTCGTCTTCAACGACGGTGAAGTCATCGTCGCCGATGGCTCGCACCAGTGGCTGACGTCGAGCTCGTCGGGGCAGGCGCCGGCGATCTGCACGACGGAGCAGATTGCCGCGTCGGTTCGTGCCGGGCACCACGTCAGCAACACGACGCCATTCGCGTTGCCGGAGGCGGGCGACCTGGTCGTTCCGCCGTACGTCCTCGGTGTTTGGGTTGCTGTCGACGACAGCGACGTCGAGCACGACGTCGCGATGTTCATCAGTGGCGAACTGCAGTGCGCGTCGCACAACGCCACTGCGCTCAAGCAGTTGGCGGCCCGACGCATTCCTTCGGTCTATCTGCGCGCCTCCGTCGAGCAACGCCGCGCGTTGCTCGCGGGCATCCTTGATGCGGCCGGAGCCGTGACTGCAAGTGGCGCGGTCGAGCTGAGCTGCCACGACGAGCACCTCGTCCGTGACGTCAAGGAACTGCTCGCGACGCTCGGCTACACCTCGGTCATCACGTCCTACGGCGGCAGCCACAACCAGGCCTGGGCACTCACGTTCTTCGCCGAGGACGACGTCTTCCGCGTCGAGCACAAGAAGTTGGTGCACAAGGAGTCCCGCGGTCCGGGTCGTGCATGCGCCCGACGTCGCAGCATCACATCCGTCCGCCGGGTGGACTCCGTCCCGGTCCGCTGTGTGCAGGTCGACAACGCCGACCACCTCTATCTCGCCGGCCGCGGCATGGTGCCCACGCACAACAGCACCATCGGCATGGACTTCCTGCGCGCCGCGTCGATCAAGAACCAGCTCACGTCGGTGCTGTTCTCGTTGGAAATGAGCCGCAGTGAGATCACCATGCGGCTGCTTTCCGCAGAAGCGCAGATCCTGCTGTCGCACCTACGCACCGGGCAGATGACCGACCAGGACTGGAACCGTCTGGCCCGGCGGATGGGCGAGATCGCGCAGGCCCCGATGTTCATCGACGACTCGCCCAACATGTCGATGATGGAGATCCGGGCCAAGGCGCGGCGGCTCAAGCAGCGTCACGACCTGCGCCTCATCGTCGTCGACTACCTGCAGCTGATGAGCAGCCCGAAGCGGGTGGAGAACCGGCAGCAGGAAGTCGCCGAGATGAGCCGGTCGCTGAAGCTTCTCGCCAAGGAACTCGACGTCCCGGTCGTCGCGATCAGCCAGCTCAACCGTGGCGCCGAGCAACGTCAGGACAAGCGGCCGCAGATGGCCGACCTGCGTGAATCCGGCGCGATCGAGCAGGACGCCGACATGGTGATCCTGCTGCACCGCGAAGACGCCTATGAACGGGAGTCACCCAGAGCGGGCGAGGCCGACCTCATCGTCGCCAAGCACCGAAACGGCCAGACCAAAGACGTCGTCGTCTCCTCGCAACTGCACTACAGCCGCTTCGTCGACATGCAACAAGGCTGACGACGCCTGAATGCTGGCGACGGGGTGATTGGCGGGGGGCCGGGCGAGGCAGAAATTGGGCGTGGACATTCCGGCGCCGGTCGTGCTGCGCGAGTATGCGTTGCTCGCGGATGGTTGCCGCGGCATCCTGCTCGGCCCGCACGGCGACATGGCCTGGGGGTGCTTCCCGCGCTGGGACAGTGACGCCGTCTTCTCGTCGCTGCTCGGCGGCGAGGGCTTCTACCTGATCCAGCCCAAGGCTTGGCACAGCTGGGGCGGTTACTACGAGGACGGGTCGCTTATCTGGCGGAGCCGCTGGGTGACCAACGACGCCGACGTCGAGTGCCGGGAGGCGCTTGCCTACCCCGGAGACCCGGAGCGAGCCGTCATCCTGCGGCGGCTCACCACCAACCGTGGGGGCGCCGACGTCGACGTCGCGCTGCAGTTGCGCCGGGCCTTCGGCCGCCGGAGCCCGACCAACGTCAAGCGCCACGACGACGGCAGTTGGACGATGCGGGTCGGCGAGCTCTACCTGCGCTGGTCCGGGCTGCCCGGTAGCCGCTATGACCAGCGCTCCGGCACCTTCCGTGCGGTGGCCGGGCTGGCGCCGGACCAACGCACCGACCTCGTTCTCGAGATCTCCACGCAGCGGCTGACCGATCCGGATCCGCCGACGACGTTGTGGGAGGCGACCGAGCGCGCCTGGGAGCAACGGGTTCCAGCATTGACGGGCCTGTTGGCCACCCGGGACGCCCGGCACGGCTGCGCGGTGCTGCGCGGGCTCACGTCGCCGGCCGGCGCGATGGTCGCGGCGGCGACCATGTCGCTGCCGGAGCGCGCCGGCGGCGACCGCGACTACGACTATCGCTACGCCTGGGTACGCGACCAGTGCTTCGTCGGCGAGGCGGCAGCGGTGGCGGGTGTGGACGACCTGCTCGACGCGGCAGTGCAGTTCGTCGGTGCTCGACTGCTCGCCGACGGGCCGGCGCTTCGTCCGGCCTACACGGTGGCCGGAGAGAACGTGCCGAAGCAGAAGTCGCTTCGGCTGCCGGGCTATCCGGGGTCGCCTTGCGTTGTCAGCGGCAATCGGGCCGGGGAGCAGTTCCAGCTCGACGTGTTCGGCGAGGCGCTGCTGCTGTTCGCGTCGGCCGCGGAACGGGACCGGCTGGACCCGGACGGCTGGAAGGCCGCGATGGTTGCCGCCGAGGCGATCGGTGCCCGCTGGCAGGAGCCGGACGCCGGCATCTGGGAGACCGAGCCGCGGCGCTACGCGCACAGCCGGCTCATTTGTGCAGCCGGGCTCCGCCGGATCGCGTCGATCGCGACCCCTGGCCCGGAGACCGGCGCCTGGACCGCGCTGTCCGACCGGCTGCTGGCCGAGGTGTCAGCGACGTCGCTGCATCCGACCGGACGCTGGCAACGCGCGCCGGACGACGATCGCCCGGACGCCGCCTTGCTGCTGACGCAGCTGCGTGGTCTGTTGCCGCCCGACGACCCGCGCTCGGTGGCGACGCGCCAAGCCGTCCTCGACGAGCTGACCACTGACGACTACGTCTACCGCTACCCCGTGCATGGCCGCCCGCTCGGCGTTGCCGAGGGCGCCTTCCTGCTCTGCGGATACTGGCTCGCGATGGCCCGGGGACAAGCCGGCGAGGCCACGCAGGCGCGGGCGCTGTTCGAACGGACCCGCGCATCGTGCGGGCCGCCGGGGCTGTTCACCGAGGAGTACGACGTCGGCCAGCGTCAGCTTCGGGGCAACGTTCCGCAGGCGTTCGTGCACGCCGCCCTGCTCGAGGCCGCCGCCCGGCTGTCGGAGACCGCGGACTGAACGCCGCCAAGGGTCCCGGTCAGGCGTTGGGATCGTCGCGGCGGCGGGACTGGTCGGCGAGGTAGCGCTCGAGCTCGGCCGCGAGCTCGTCGGCGCTCGGCAAGGGGCCGGCCCCGGCCAGCGAGCCACCCGAGTCGCCCTCGCGGTTGGCCACGAAGGCGTCGTACTGCGACTCGAGCGTTCGCACCAGCTCACCCAGCTCATCCGACTGCCCGACCAGCTGGTTGACAGAGTCGACCGCCTCCGCCGCCGCCGTCTCCAGCGTCGCGAACGGCAGCTGCAACCCGGCGACGCCGGCGATGGCCCGCAGCAGCGCTTCCGCCGCCGCCGGGTAGCCGGCCTGGGCGAGGTAGTGCGGGACATGCACGGCGAAGCCCAGCGCATCGATGCCGGCCGTGCCCAGGCGGTGCTCCAGCAGGGCGCTGGCGCTCCCGGGCACCTGCACCGTGCCGATCCAGGCCGGATAGTCGGCGATCAGCTCCTTGCGGGAACCGTGCGCGGTGATCCCGACGGGCCTCGTGTGCGGAACGGCCATGGGGATCGAGTTCGTCCCGATCGTCAGCCGCACCTCGAGCCGCTCGACCAGCCGCTGCACCGCGGTCACGAAGCGCTCCCACATGACGTCCGGCTCGGCGCCGAGCAGCAGCAGGAACGGCGTGTTCCGCTCGTCGTGCAGGGCCCGGATCTCCAGCTGCGGCGGGTCGTACGACGACCAGTGGTCCTGGACGAACAACATCGGCGGACGCCGCGCCCGGTAGTCGAACAGCAGGTCGACGTCGAAGCGGGCCACGACGACGGACGGAACCGCTGCCAGCAGGTGCTCTCGGGCCAGCCGCCGGCCCCCGCCGGCGTCGACGAAACCGTCGAGCATCTCCACCATGACCGGCCCACGTCCGTCCGGGCCGCGTAGTGGCGGCACCTCGTCGGCGAGGGTGAACAGCTCCTCCGGCGGTAGGGCGGTCATGGCACCTCCTCTGGACCCTCGACGATTTGGCCTTCGACGATTCTGGCCCTCCACGATGACGCCGAGTGACGTCGATCTAGCATCTATCGCACCCGAACGCCGTTCGGACGCCGCCCCGCGGCCCCACCAGCCAGTACAGCTGACCAGTACAGCTGAGCGCGCTCCGCCGAGCGAGTGGAAGCGAGGACGTTGCCCGTGACACCGCTGCGGATCGCCTTGCTGTCCTATCGCAGCAAACCGCATTGTGGCGGCCAGGGCATCTACGTGCGCCATCTGGCCCGCGAACTGGCCGCGCTCGGCCACCGGGTCGACGTCTTCTCCGGGCAGCCCTACCCCGAGCTGGACGGCCCCCCTATCGGCTCCCGCGGCGGGCAGGTCAACCTGCGACCCCTGCCCAGCCTCGACCTCTACCGCGACGACGACCCATTCCGCACGCCGCGGCTGCGCGAGTGGCGCGACCTCGTCGACGTGCTCGAGGTGGCCACGATGTGGACCGGTGGCTTTCCGGAGCCGCTGACCTTCTCGCTGCGGGCTGCGCGCACGCTCGCCTCGCTTCCCCACCGGTACGACGTCGTGCACGACAACCAGTCGCTTGGCTACGGCCTGCTCGCGCTCGACCGGCTGGGGCTGCCGTTGGTGGCGACCGTCCACCACCCGATCACGGTGGACAAGCGGCTCGAGATCGAGGCGGCGCCGTCGCTGCTGCGTCGGCTGTCGCTGCGCCGGTGGTACGGGTTCACGTCGATGCAGGCGCGGGTCGCCCGACGGCTGCCCCGGATCGTCACCGTGTCGGAGAACTCGGCCCGCGACATCGTCACCGAGTTCGGAGTCGACCCGAGCACGGTCACCGTCATCCCGGTTGGCGTGGACATCACGACCTTTGCGCCACCGACGGTCCCACGCGTGCCGGGGCGGATCGTGTCGGTGGCGAGCTCGGACAGCCCGATGAAGGGCGCCCACGTGCTGCTCGAAGCGGTGGCGAAGCTCGGCACCGAGCGAGACGTCGAGCTGGTCATGGTCGGTCAGCCGAAGCCCGGCGGCCCGGTGATGCGCCTCGTCGACGAGCTCGGCATCGCCGACCGGGTCCGGTTCGTCAGCGGGCTGTCCGACGGGTCGCTCGCGGCGCTGTTCGGCTCGGCCGAGGTCGCGGTCGTGCCGTCGCTTTACGAGGGCTTCTCGATTCCGGCGGTCGAGGCGATGGCGTGTGAGACGCCGGTCGTCGCCACCCGTGCCGGTGCGCTGCCGGAAGTTGTGGGCGACTGCGGCGTCCTGGTGCCACCCGGGAACCCCTCCGACTTGGCCGGCGCTCTCGGCGACCTGCTGGACGACGACGACCGTCGGCACGCGCTGGGTGTAGCCGGACGCCGGCGCGTGGAGCAGCGGTTCACCTGGCGGGCGGTGGCCGTGGCCACTGCGGAGATCTATCGCGAAGCGATCGTGGCGCGAGCCGCTGCGGCAGGACCAGTGCAGGAAGAACCAGTGCAGGAAGAACCAGTGCAGGAGCGACATGCTGACCGTTGACTTCGACCAGTTTCCGATCAGTCCCGGCGAGCAGGTGCTCGATCTGGGCTGCGGTTTCGGCCGGCATGCGTTCGAGGCCTACCGGCGCGGGGCGCACGTCGTCGCCGTGGACCGCAGCCCCGAAGAGGTCGAGCAGGTCACGGCGATGTTCCGCGCGATGGAAGCCGCCGGTGAGGCCCCGGCCGGGCTCGTCGCTCGCGCCGTGCGCGCCGATCTGCTGTCGCTGCCGTTTCCGGATGCCTCGTTCGACGTGGTGATGGCGAGCGAGGTGCTCGAACACATCCCGGACGACGAGCGAGCGATGGCCGAGATCGCGCGTGTGGTCCGTCCCGGCGGTCGGGTGGCCGTGACAGTTCCGCGCTTTTGGCCGGAACGCATCTGCTGGGCCTTGTCGCGGGCATACCACGAGGTCTCCGGGGGCCACGTGCGCATCTACAAGGGTGACGTGCTGGCGGATCGGCTGAGCCGCGCTGGGCTGGCGCCCCGTGGCTCGCACCATGCGCATGCGCTGCATGCGCCGTACTGGTGGCTGAACTGCGCGCTCGGCCGGGAGAGCATCCCGTCGCGGGCCTACCACCGGCTGCTCGTGTGGGACATCATGCGCCGCCCGTGGGTCACCCGCACCGCCGAGCAGGCGCTGAACCCGGTGCTCGGCAAGAGCCTGGTCGTCTACTCCGACAAGCCCGTCACCGCAGCCGGAGCGGCCAGTGTCGCGGCCTGACATCCCGGCCATCCCGGGACTGCTGCGCGCGGAGGACGTGCGAGCGACGGCGGTCACGATCGCAGCCGTGCAGCAGCGGTGCGGAGCGATCCCGTGGTTCGCGGGGGGCCACGTCGATCCCTGGGACCACGTCGAATGCGCGATGGCGCTGTCGAGCGCCGGTCTGCATGCCGCCGCTGCGCGGGCCTACGACCACTTGCGCCGGACGCAGGCGCCGGACGGCTCGTGGCCGGCGAAGGTGGTCGACGGTGTCGTCGTCAACGGCATGCGCGAGACCAACCAATGTGCCTATGTCGCGGTCGGCGTCTGGCACCACCTGCTGGTCACGGCGGACGAGCAGTTCGCCTGGCGGATGTGGCCGACGGTGCGCCGGGCGATCGAGTTCGTCGTCGACCACCAGACCGAACGCGGCGAGATCCGCTGGTGTGTGCAGGAGTCCGAGCGAGCACCGGACGAGGCATTGCTCACCGGCTCGTCGTCAACGTTGCAGGCGCTGCGCTGCGCCCTCGCGCTGGCCGACTGGGTCGGCGACGCCCAACCGGAGTGGGAGCTGGCCGCCGGCCGGCTCGTGCACGTGTTGACCACGCATCCGGAAGCGTTCCTGGACAAGGCGCGCTACTCGATGGACTGGTACTACCCGGTGCTCGGCGGCGCTGTTCGTGGTGCGGCCGCGCAGGAGCTGCTACGCAGCCGCTGGGACGACTTCGTCGTGCCCGGACTCGGCGCCCGCTGCGTCGACGACGAGCCCTGGGTGACCGGTGCGGAGACGTGCGAGCTGGTGCTCGCTCTGGACACCGTCGACGAGCACGAGGCCGCGGTCGGGTTGCTTCGCGACATGCAGCACCTGCGGGAGCCGAACGGCTCCTACTGGACCGGCTACCAGTTCCACGAACGGATCAACTGGCCGGACGAGCACACGACCTGGACCGCGGCCGCCGTCGTGCTGGCGGTGGACGCTCTCGCTCGCACCACCCCGGGCAGCGGCATCTTCCGCGGCGACGCGCTGCCGCACGTGCCGGACCTTCCGGATCCCGCCTGCGGATGCGAACTGGTCGGAGCAACGAGCGAGCGCTAGTAGTTCAGCGGACTAGACCGGTCGGACCAACACCCGCAACGAACCGACGTGCCGCACCTCGACAAAGCCGTCGGCGAGCGCCGGCAGATAGATGTGCTCGTACGGCGCCTGGCCGCCGTCGGCCGGATCAGAGAACACGTCGTGAATGGCGAGGACGCCGCCGGGCTGCACGAACGGCGACCAGTGCACGTAGTCGTTGATGCAGTGCTCGACCGCATGGCCGCCGTCGATGAACAACATCGCGAGCGGTGTCGACCACAACTGCGCCACGGTGGTGGACCGACCAACGATGGCAACGACGACGTCCTCCAGCTTCGCTGCATGCATCGCATGCCTGAAGAACGGCAAGGTGTCCATCACGCCGACCGCCGGATCAACGAGCTCCGGGTCATGCCACTCCCAGCCGGGCTGATTTTCCTCGGATCCGCGATGGTGGTCGACCGTCACCACGGAGCCGCCGCGAGCCTTCGCCGCTGCACCGAGCCAGATCGCGGACTTGCCGCAGTAAGTGCCGACCTCGAGCAGCGGACCGAGGGGTGCCATCGCCCACGCAGCGTCGTACAACGCCTGCGCCTCGTCCGGAGGCAGGAACCCCTTGGCCGCATCAGCAACGGCTCGCGGCGCCGCGGGCATCGCTTCGGGCGCGGGCGACGCCGGATCGTCGCCGATCGGGCGCACTACAGGTGAGGTCATCGCGGGTCAGGCTAACGACCCTGTGCCGGACGGATCACCGGCGTACGCGAGAGTGGCACGCATGACGCGCCCGGCGGAGGTGACGGCCGAAGGGCGACGGTTGGCCGACGCGGACGCAGGCCGCGTCGACTGGCGAGAGTGGGGGCCCTACCTCGCGGAGCGCGCCTGGGGGACGGTGCGGGAGGACTACAGCGCCAACGGTGATGCGTGGTCCTACTTCCCGTTCGACCAAGCGCGGTCGCGCGCCTACCGCTGGAGCGAGGACGGCCTCGCCGGCCTGTGCGACCGCGAGCAGCGACTGTGTTTCGCGCTGGCGTTGTGGAACGGACGCGACCCCTTTCTCAAGGAGCGTGCCTTCGGGCTGACCAACAGCGAGGGCAACCACGGCGAGGACGCCAAGGACTACTGGTTCTACGCCGATGCGACGCCGACGGCGTCCTGGTTGCGCTGGCGTTACTACTACCCGCAGCAGGCGTTCCCGTACGACCGGTTGCGCAGCGAGAACGCCTCCAGGGGACGCGACCAACCGGAGTTCGAGCTGCTCGACACCGGCGCGTTCGACGACGGCTACTGGGCCGTCACCGCAGAGTTTGCCAAGGCCGACGTCGACGACATCTGCATCCGGTTGACCATCGACAACGCCGGTCCCGCACCGGCAACGCTGCACGTGTTGCCGACGCTGTGGTTTCGCAACACGTGGGCCTGGGCAGCGAGTGCCCCGCAACCCGTCATCCGCGCCGACACGAACCGGCTCGTCGCAGAGCATCACACCCTCGGCACGGTCGTGCTCGCCGGTGACGGCGAACCACGGGCGCTGATGTGTGACAACGAGACGAACAACCGGCGGCTGTTCGGATCGGCGAACAGATCGACCTACTCCAAGGACGGCATCTGCGACCACGTCGTCAACGGCCGCCCGTCGGTGAATCCGGTCGGGGTCGGAACCAAGGGCGCGTTGCACTACACCGTCACGGTCCGGCCCGGCGCGAGCGTGTCAATCCGGTTGCGTCTGTCGGCGCGCAGCCTCTCGCCGAGCCTGAAGGCGGACTGGTCGCGCGTCCTCGCCACTCGAGAGCGCGAGGCGAACGAGTTCCACGCGTCGCTCATGCCGCCGGGAACCTCCGATGATGCTGCCGCTGTTGCCAGGCAGGCATTCGCAGGCATGGTGTGGGGCAAGCAGTTCTACCACTACGACGTCGACCGTTGGCTGCTCGGCGACCCGGGTCAACCGACCCCACCGGCGTCGCGCCTGGGTGGGCGCAACCGCACCTGGCGGCACCTGAACAACCACGACGTCGTCTCCATGCCGGACGCTTGGGAATACCCCTGGTACGCCGCATGGGATCTGGCGTTTCACTGCGTGACGCTCGCGCACATCGACCCGGCGTACGCAAAGTCTCAGCTCGTGCTGCTGTGCCGGGAGTGGTACATGCATCCGAGCGGCCAGCTGCCGGCGTACGAGTGGGACTTCTCCGACACCAACCCGCCCGTGCATGCATGGGCGGCGATGCGCGTCTTCGAGGCCGACGGGTGTCGTGACTTCGAGTTCCTCGAGAAGGTGTTCCACAAGCTGCTCATCAACTTCACCTGGTGGGTCAATCGCAAGGACTCCGAAGGCAACAACGTCTTCGAGGGCGGGTTTCTCGGGTTGGACAACATCGGTCCGTTCGACCGGTCACAGCTGCCCGTTGCCGGCCGGCTCGAGCAGAGCGACGCGACGTCGTGGATGGCGCGCTACTGCCTGGACATGCTCGAGATGGCGCTCATGCTCGCCCGCCATGACTCGACCTACGTCGATGTCGCGACCAAGTTCTTCGAGCACTTCGCCTACATCTCCACGGCCATTGTCAACGAGGGGTTGTGGGACGACGAGGACGGTTTCTTCTACGACCTCTTGCACGTGAACGACGACGAACGTGTGCCGCTGCGGGTCCGGTCGATGGTGGGCCTCCTTCCGCTGTGCGCCGTGCTGTCGCTGGACGACAAGCTGCTGGAGGAGATCCCGGAGTTCGCCGTCCGCATGCATTGGTTCCTGCACAACAAGCCGGAGTGGTGCCGCGGGCTGGAGTTCGCGCACACGCACGGAGGTGACCGTCGACTGCTGTCAGTCGTCACACCGGACCAGTTGCGGCGCATCCTTTCGCGGGTGTTCGACGAGTCGGAGTTCTTGTCGCCGCACGGTCTGCGCGCGCTCTCGCGCTATCACCTGGACAATCCGGTGGACATCGACGTCGAGGGCTACCACGGTCGCGTCGACTACGAGCCCGGTGAGTCGGGCTCCGCCTTGTTCGGTGGCAACAGCAACTGGCGCGGACCGGTCTGGATGCCGCTCAACTACCTGCTGATCCGGTCGTTGCGCCGATTCCACAGCTACGTCGGTGACGAGTTCACCGTGGAGCTTCCAACCGGGTCCGGCCGGCACGTGACCTTGCGCGAGGCCTCGGACGAGGTGGCGCGGCGCCTCGTCGGCATCTTCACGCCGGACGAGTCCGGGCGGCGCGCTGTCTGGGGCGGCCAGGAGCGTCCGCAGACCGACCCGCGCTGGCGCGACATCGTGCCGTTCCACGAGTACTTCCACGGCGATGTCGGTGCGGGACTAGGCGCTTCGCATCAGACCGGATGGACCGGCCTGGTGGCCAACCTCATCGTCGAGGGTTGAGCTCATTCAACGAGCGGGTGCGCCCACGAGTGCGAGCTGCCGGGACTGCGCAACCACCTGACCGGTGCTGTCCCACACCGTCGACTCCTCGTCGAACCAGCCGCCGCGCACGATCGTTGCCTTTGCCTCGAACGCGAGCCACCCCGGCGTCGGCTCCGCGCGCAGCAATGCCGACAGCTCGACGGTCGGAGCCCACCCTCGGTAGCCGAGATGCGCGACTGTCGGTGGTGCGACGTCGACGGCGATGAGCAACGACTCGACGTCGACCTCCGTGCCGTCGCGGAACGACATCCAGCCACGGATGACCGGCACGCCGCCGCCGTTCGACAACGACGTGCGCGGGTCGATCCGCACGTCGACGTGATCGGCCAGCTCGATGGTGGCGCCGGTCTCCTGGCGGGCGCGGCACTCTTCCGGCGACAAGATGTCGGGCATCGCGGTGGCGGCGTATTCCGGTGCCTCGTCGGGCAGCCGTCCCGTCGTCAACAACATGTCCAACCGCGCCTTGTCGTCCTGCCACAGCGTCGCGCGCACGGTCGATGCGGTGCGGCCGCGCTTGACCAGCTCGACGCGAACCTCCGCCGGTCCGCCGCTGGGTGGGCGGAGGAAGTGCGTCGACACGGCGAGCGCGTGTGGATCGCCGGCCGCGTCCACGGCGGCCTTGGCGACGGTGGCCATGAGATAGCCGCCGTGGGGGTTGCCGCCGATGGCCCAGCCCAGGTCGAGCGCGACGTCGTACGTTGATTCGTCGCGCCGCGTCACCGCGGTCGCCTTGAGGTAGCTACTCATCCGGCGAGCAGGGCCGGCGCCAGCTCGGCCCACTCCTTTCGGGGCAGGCCACGGCGATCATCGACAAGCACTTGCACCGCAACGTGGTCGGCACCGGCGTCCAGATGCGCGCGCACGCGGGCGGCGATTGCGTCCAGGTCGCCCCACACGCAGATCGTGTCGACCAGCCGGTCGTTGCCGCCGTCCGCGAAGTCGGTGTCGGCGAAGCCGAACCGTTTGAGGTTGTTGGTGTAGTTGGCCAGGCGAAGGTAGGACGTGGTGTGGCGGCGGGCGATCTCGCGCGCGACCGCCGGGTCTTCGGACAGGACGCAGACCTGTTCCGGCACCAGCAGCTTGTCCGGCCCGAGGATCTCGCGGGCTCGCGCCGTGTGTTCCGGCGGCACGAAATAGGTGTGCGCTCCGTCCGCGTCAGCCGCGGCCAGCTCGAGCATCTTGGGCCCCAGGGCGGCGAGAACGCGTGGGGGTCTCGGGTCCGGCGGCACCGCCCGATAGACGTCGTAACCGCTGTTCATCGCCTCGAGGTAGGCGCGCATCATGGCGAGCGGCTTGCCGTAGTCCTGCCCGCGTACGTCGAGCAGCGGTTTGTGCGAGACGCCGATGCCGAGCACGAACCGCGCCGGGAAGGCCTCGCCGAGGGCGAGCTGACCGGCAGCCATGGCGAGCGCGTCCCGGGCCCAGATGTTGGCGATCCCGGTGGCGACGACGAGCGAGTCGGTGGCGGTGAGCACCAGTTGGGCCGCGGTCAACACCTCACGCCCGACCGCTTCGCCGGTCCACAGAGTGCCGTAGCCGAGCTCCTCGACTTCGCGCGCGGCATCGCGAACCGCCGTCGCCGGTGAGAAGTCGAGCTGGCCGGTCCAGACGCCGACGCGGCCGATGCGTGCTTTGACCGCCTCGAGCGAAGTCACCGCGAGAGGCTATCCAACGCCAGCAGTCACGCTGAGCGAGGTAACCGCGGGGTAAGGCTCCACCAAAACGGGCGATAGCACCGTGGGCGCCTATACGTTGAGTAGTGAAGCGCGTACACTGAGTGCTGCAAAAGGCGGTACGCCGCCTGCGCCGATCGGCCTAGGAGGCCCGAGCCGATGTTCCGCGCCCGCGCGTGGGCGGCAGCGGTCCCGCCAGCCGTCTGGACGGCAGTGGCCGGGCTCGTTCTGCTGGCGTCGGTCGGCCTGGCGCTTGTCGTCGGAGCCGGGCTGTCGGTGTGGCGCGGCGGTGTCTCAGGCGTGGCGCGGCCGCCCGCAGTGGTCGTGTCACCGCCGCGGTCCGGGCTCGTCGTCGTGTCCCCGCCGCCAACCGCCGGCGCGCCGGGAGTGCCCCGTGCGCTGCCGCATACCGGGCCCGGGCCATCGCTGACGCCGGTCGAGCAGCGCCCGCCGCTGACCAGTCCGACGCCCGCCCGCCCGGTCCCGTCCGGCGCCCCAGTGCCGACGGCCCCTGTGCCTCCGGCCCCAGTCCCTCCGGTGCCGGTGCCGCCGGTCACGATTCCCACGGTGACGCGCACGCTGCCCAGCCTGCGGCTCACGCTGCCGGCGACCGCCTCGGACCGGGCCAAGGAGGTGCACGCCGCTCACCTGGCCGCTCGCAGCGAGTCCGAGACCGCGCAGTCTCAGTCACCGTCTCAGCCGCAGTCCAATGGGCGCGGGCACATGTACGGGCAGTGGGGCGAGTGCAAAGCGAGCCATTCGAACAACTCGGGCGGTTCGAAGGACGACTGAGCCCCGCCGCGGCGACATCTGCATCACCCGGCTGATCGGGATTGAGCCGTATTTGGACCCGGCCTGTGCCTTTCTGCGACCATGAAGCCGGCGTCCACCGACGCCATCCACCTGCCCGTCCGTCCGGTGATCCCGGCAGCGCGGCGCGATGACAAGGAATGGCAGACATGGCTGTTCAGTCGGTCCAACCCTCCGAGGGGCCGGAGCTCGTTCAGCTCCTCACCCCGGAAGGGGAGCGGGTCGAGCATCCGGACTACTCACTCGACCTCACCTTTGGGGAATACCGGGATCTCTACCGCGATCTGGTCATGGTCCGGCGAATCGACACCGAGGCCACCGCGCTGCAGCGGCAGGGCGAGCTGGGGCTCTGGGCGAGCCTGCTCGGCCAGGAAGCCGCTCAGGTCGGCGCCGGCCGCGCGTTGCTGTCGCAGGACTTCGCGTTTCCGACCTACCGCGAGCACGGCGTCGCCTACTGCAAAGGTGTCGATCCCGTCACCTTGCTCGGCCTGTTCCGCGGCGTGAACCAGGGCGGGTGGAACCCCTACGACAAGGGCTTCCAGCTCTACACGATCGTCATCGGGTCTCAGACGCTGCACGCCACCGGCTACGCGATGGGACTGCAGCGCGACGGGTCGGACGGCGCGGTGATGGCCTTCTTCGGCGACGGCGCCTCCAGCCAGGGCGACGTCAACGAGGCCTTCGTCTGGTCCAGCGTTTTCCAGGCGCCGGTCGTCTTCTTCTGTCAGAACAACCAGTGGGCCATCTCCGAGCCGCTGGAGCGGCAGAGCCGCATCCCGCTCTATCAGCGGGCGCTCGGCTTCGGCTTCCCCGGCGTACGAGTGGACGGCAACGACGTGCTCGCCGTGCTCGCGGTCGCCCGCGACGCCCTCGCTCGGGCCCGCGAAGGCAGCGGGCCGACGCTGATCGAGGCGTTCACCTACCGGATGGGCCCGCACACGACGTCGGACGACCCGACCCGCTACCGGCTGGCGGCCGAGCTCGAGACCTGGAAGCTCAAGGACCCGATCGAGCGCATGAAGGCCTACCTGTCCCGTAACGGCATGGCGGACGGCGACTTCTTCGCCCAGGTGGACGCGGAAGCGGACGCACTCGCCGCGCATATCCGCGCGGGCTGCCTGTCTCTGCCGGACCCCGACCCGTTGACGCTGTTCGACCACGTCTACGCCGGCGGCTCGTCGTTGCTCGAGGAAGAACGCGAGCAGGTGGCGGCCTACCTCGCATCGTTCGAAGAGGCGGTGCACTGACGTGGCGACGCTCACGCTCGGCAAGGCGCTCAACGAAGGCCTCCGCAAGTCGATGGAAACCGACTCGAAGGTCCTCATCATGGGCGAGGACGTCGGCCGCCTCGGTGGTGTCTTCCGGGTCACCGACGGGCTGCAGAAGGACTTCGGCGAAGACCGCGTCATCGATACGCCGCTGGCCGAATCGGGCATCATCGGCACCGCCGTCGGTCTCGCGATCCGCGGCTTCCGTCCAGTCTGTGAGATCCAGTTCGACGGGTTCGTCTTCCCGGCGTTCGACCAGATCGTCAGCCAGGTCGCCAAGATGCACTACCGGTCGGCCGGCCACGTGAAGCTGCCGATCACGATCCGCATCCCGTTCGGCGGCGGCATCGGTGCCGTCGAGCACCACAGCGAGTCACCGGAGTCCTACTTCTGCCACACCCCCGGGCTGAAGGTCGTCTCCTGCTCCAACCCGGTGGACGCCTACTGGATGATCCAGCAGGCCGTTGCGAGTGACGACCCGATCGTGTTCTTCGAACCGAAGCGCCGTTATTGGGACAAGGCCGACGTCGACACAGCTGGTGCCGCGCCGCTGTCGCTCTGGGACGCCAACGTCGCGCGCGAGGGATCGCAGGCAACGGTCATCACTTACGGACCGTCGGTCAAGACCTGCCTCGAAGCAGCGGCTGCCGCGCAGCAGGAGGGGCAAGACCTCGAGGTAATCGATCTGCGCTCGCTGTCACCGATCGACTGGGAGGCGGTGTTCACGTCGGTGCGCAAGACCGGCCACGCGATCGTCGTTGCGGAGGCTCCGGTCTACGCCTCGCTCTCGGCGGAGGTGGCGGCTCGCGTGACCGAGCGGTGCTTCTACGAACTGGAGGCGCCGGTGCTGCGGGTGACGGGATTCTCGACGCCCTATCCGACCTCGCGGATCGAGGAGGACTACCTGCCCGACCTCGACCGCATCCTCGACGCCGTCGACCGCTCGCTCGCGTTCTAGGGACTGGGTTTTAGGGGATTTGGCTGATGCCGACGTTCAAGGACTTCAAGCTGCCCGACCTCGGGGAAGGGCTGACCGAGGGCGAGATCCTCAAGTGGCTCGTCCAGCCGGGCGACGACGTGAAGCTCAACCAGCCGATCGTCGAGGTCGAGACCGCCAAAGCCGCGGTCGAGATCCCTTCGCCCTATGCCGGAACGGTCACCACCCTGCATCACGCCGAAGGTGACACCGTCGACGTGGGATCGCCGATCATCACCTTCGATGTCGATCCGGGGGGCACCGCGGCCGACGACGGAGTCGCGGCGCCCGCGCAAACGCCGGTGGCGGCGCAGGCCGACATGGTGCCGCAGCTGTCCGCCAGCCAGGTGCCGCATGAGCCCGGAATGATCGGTTCGCCGGCACCCAAGGCCGGCACCGAGGAGAAGATCGAGGTTCTCGTCGGCACCGGTCCGAAGAGCGGCAAACTGACTCGGCGGCCTCGCAAGGCGCCGACTCCCGCCGTTTCCCCGCCCGCGGATCGGACCCCGCCGCGCCCGCCCGCGAGGGTGTCCGCTGCGGCGGTGGGCGCCCACGCTGCCGAGCTCGCCGCGGCCGGTGGAGCCGCGGAGGTGCGCGTGCTGGCCAAGCCGCCGGTGCGCAAGCTCGCCCGTGACCTCGGCGTCGACCTGCGGCAGATCAGCGGCACCGGACCGGGCGGCACCATCACCCGCGGCGACGTCGAAGGCGCGGTCGGTGACGAGGTCGGTACGCAACCCACCGAGTCGGCGCCGAGCCGGGACCGGGAGTTCGACCCAGCTACGCGTGAGCAGCGCATCCCGATCAAGGGCGTGCGCAAGATGATGGCCGCGGCGATGGTCGACAGCGCCTTCACGGCGCCCCACGTCACGATCTTCACCACCGTCGACGTCACACCCGCAATGGAGCTCGTCGAACGGTGGAAGACCGCGCGTGAGTTCGCCGAGGTCCGTGTCACTCCGCTGTTGCTCGTGGCCAAGGCGCTGATGGTGGCGGTGAAGCGCAACCCGCTGATCAACTCGACCTGGGACGAGGCTGCGCAGGAAATCGTGGTCAAGGACTACGTCAACCTCGGGATCGCCGCGGCCACGCCCCGGGGCCTGATCGTGCCCAACATCAAGGCAGCCGACAAGCTGACGCTGCCGGAGCTGGCCGCCGAGCTGCAGCAGCTCGTCGCCACTGCCCGCGACGGCAAGACCCCGCCGGCCGACATGCAGGGCGGCACGATCACCATCACCAACGTCGGAGTATTCGGCGTCGACAACGGGACACCGATCCTCAATCCGGGCGAGTCGGCGATCCTCTGCTTCGGAGCCGTACGGGACATGCCGTGGGTGCACGAGGGCGAGATCGCGATCCGCAAGGTGACGCAGCTGTCGCTGTCGTTCGATCACCGCATCGTCGACGGGCAGCTGGGGTCGCAGTTCATCGCCGATGTCGCCGCCCTGCTGGCCGAGCCCACGCTGTTCGTCGCCTGGGGCTAGTCAGCCGAAGATCAACGCCGGGTCAAGCGCGGGCGGAACTGCGCCGATAGATCCCGCGTGGGTCGCCACGCCGGGGAGCCGACCCCGATAACACCGCCGCACCTGCTGGCCGAGCCAGCGCCGCAGCCGGTGGCGCCTGGGTTCGACTTCTTCGCGGCCGCGCCGGTCGGTTCCGCGCCTGCCCCGCCGGTCGCGCCGGCGGCTAAACCAGACCCGCCGCTGTCGCGTGTTGTGCCGCCGCCGCCCTGGGCCCCATCACCATGGGCCGGGCCTCCCGTGCAGCCGCCGGTGGTTGCGCCGCTGGTCGACGAGGATTCGGAGTCGGGCCTCGCGGTCGGTCCAGCCATGGCGGTCACCGTCGTCGCCCTGGTGTTGTCCGGCATCTACCAGCTCAGCGCGCATCTGTTCATCCACCGCGGCGACGTCTTCGACGTCAGCCTGCGCCGTGCCCTGGTCTACACACTCGGCTTCTACATCCTCATCGGGCTCGCGCTGCTGGCCTTCGTTCACGTCAAGCGGGTGCGACTCGTGTGGCACCGCGGTGGTGTGCCGGGCGCGTTGTTGCTCGGGCTTCCCCTCGGCGCGGTTGGCGGCTTGCTCGGCGTCGCGGTTTCGTCCGCCGCGTCCGGCCACCTTGCCAGCGACCCGAACGTGACCGCCCTGGTCGGTGGTGGCGGCTTCGCGCGGGTGCTCATCGCGCTCGTGACGACGGCCGTCCTGGCGCCGCTGGTGGAGGAGACGATCTTCCGCGGCATCTGTGCGGGCACGCTCATCAACCGCGGGGTGGCCGCCGCCGTGTGGGTGAGCGCGATCGCGTTCGCCATCTGGCACTGCAATCCGTCGGCGCTTCGCTACTACGCGGTCATGGGCCTGGTCTTTGCCGGCATCTGGCGCAAACGCGGACTGCTCGCGTCGATGTCGGCGCATGCCGCGTTCAACGGCGTACTGACGATCGCCGCTGTCCTCGCCACCTCCGGAGTCGGCTCGGCCACGACGTTCGACGGCATCTCGTTGTTCGTGCCCGGCGGCTGGCACGTCGACGACGCCCGCAGCGGACCGAACCTTCAGCTCGTCGTCGGGCCGTCGGGCTCAGGACTACTGCTGATGGCCAAGCCGCAGTCACCGGACGAGCAGTCTCTGGCCCAGCTGGAGACGCGAGTTTCGTCGACGCCTGTGCAGAGCGGTGTCAGCATCGACCCCGGCAGCATGCGTGAGGTCAGCAGCAGCCTCGGCACCGTGCTGACCGCGGATTTCACGGTCGAGCGCCAACCGGGGCACGTTCTCGCATTTCCCTACAACGGCTCCATCTACGAAGTCGTCATGGTCACAGCCGGCAACCCGGCGGCTGAGCACGAGTGGAGCAGCGTCGTCGAGAGTCTGCGCCCCGCATAGACACGAAGTGTCCGCAAAGCAAAAGGCCGACCCGCGAACGGGTCGGCCCTTGGCTGAAGCAACTGTTAGTACGCCGCCGGGCGGTCGTCGTAGACGTGCTCCTCGACCACGCCACCACGACTGCGTCGCGGACCCCACACCAGCATCGTCACGAGCAGGCCGAGCACGCCGACCACCATCAAGATGATGCCAATGGTCTGAATGCTTACGCCTGACAACGTTGCGTGAATTGCGAACGTGAGAATCGCGCCGACAGCGATGAGGAAGATGCTGACGCCGATGCCCATGGCTTGGTCACTCCTGTCTCTTGAGGCCGGTGCTGGGCCACCGGCCGACCTGACACGAGTGATACCCGTCGCTTTGCCGGGTCAACCGCAGCGAAGGTGTGAGCCACGTCGCGATCCGGTCAGAACACGCTTTCCGACACGTCCATGACATCCAGCTCGGTGCCCTCCACGATGACGCGTTCGGCCGCGATCAGCGGCAGTCTCGTTCGGGCGAAGAACTTTGCCGCGATGACCTTGCCTTCGTAGAAGTCCTTGTCGCGCGGGGACGCACCCTCGGTCAGCTTGAGCAACGCAATGTCGGCCTGACGCAACAGCAGCCAGCCGACGACGAGGTCGCCGAGACACAGCAGCAGCCGACTCGTGTTGAGCCCCACCTTGTAGAGATTGCGCACATCTTCGGCGGCCGCGGTCAGATCGGCCACCAACGCGGCGACGATCGCGTGGACGTCGCCGTGCGCTCCGCCCAGCAGTTTGCGCTCGTTCTTCAGCTGCCCGTTGCCCGCTTCGGAGTCGGCGAAAGCGACGATCTGATCCATCAGTTCCGACAACGCCTGGCCCTGGTCGCGCACGATCTTGCGGAAGAACAGATCCATGCCCTGGATGGCTGTCGTGCCTTCGTACAACGTGTCGATCTTCGCGTCGCGGATGTACTGCTCGATCGGGTAGTCCTGCAGGAAGCCGGACCCGCCGAGGGTCTGCAGCGACTGGGATCCGAGCAGTTCGTAGGACCGCTCCGATCCGACACCCTTGACCAACGGCAGCAGCAGGTCGTTCATCCGCGCTGCCGCAGTCGCGTCCTCACCCGACTGCGCGGCCAGCTCGACCTCGTCCTGCTGCGTCGCGGCGAGAAGCATCATCGCGCGCAAGCCCTCGGCGTAGGACTTCTGCAGCAGCAGACTGCGGCGTACGTCGGGGTGGTGAGTGATGGTCACCCGCGGCGCTGTCTTGTCGGTCATCTGCGTCAGGTCGGCGCCTTGCACCCGGCTCTTCGCGAAGTCGAGCGCATTGAGATAACCGGTCGACAGCGTCGCGATAGCCTTTGTTCCCACCATCATCCGGGCCATCTCGATGACCTCGAACATCTGCGCAATGCCGTTGTGCACGTCACCGACGAGCCAGCCCACGGCAGGCTCTTTGTCGCCGAACGTCACCTCGCACGTCGCGGAGACCTTGAGCCCCATCTTCTTCTCGACGTTGGTGACGAAGGCGCCGTTGCGTTCGTGCAGCTCGCCGGTGGCCCAGTCGCAGTGGAACTTCGGTACGACGAAAAGCGACAGGCCCTTGGTGCCGGGACCATGGCCTTCTGGCCGGGCGAGCACGAAGTGGACGATGTTCTCCGGCACGTCCCACTCGGCGCTGGTGATGAAACGCTTGACGCCCTCGATGTGCCAGCTGCCGTCGGGCTGCTGTGTCGCCTTTGTGCGGCCGGCGCCGACGTCGGAACCGGCGTCGGGTTCGGTGAGCACCATGGTCGCGCCCCATTGGCGCTCGATCATTGTCCGGGCGAGCGTGCGCTGCTCCTCGGTGCCGAGCCGGTAGAGGATCTGCGCGAAGGCCGGACCCGCGGCGTACATATGCACGGCCGGGTTGGCGCCGAGGATCATCTCGTTGGCCGCCCACACGACCGACTTCGGCAGGCCAGGGCCGCCGAGCTCGGTCGACAGGGGCATCCGGTCCCAGCCGCCGTCGACGAAGGCGCGGTAGGACGCCTTGAACGACTCGGGCAGCGTGACGGTCTTCTCGTGCGGGTCGTAGACCGGCGGGTGGCGATCGGCGTCGGAGAACGACTCGGCGATCGGTCCCTCAGCCAGTGTCCGGACCTCGTCGAGCACGGCCTTTGCCGTGTCCACATCGACATCGGCGTAGACGCCGCTGCCGAGGATCTGGTCGCGACCGAAGACCTCGAACAGGTTGAACTCGAGGTCGCGGAGGTTGGCTTTGTAGTGGCCCATGGTTCACCCCGGAGGTGTCGGCACCGGCGGGCTACCGGCGAGTAACAAAGCCCAGGTTACCCGTGAGTAGCTATCGGCAAGCCCAAATCGCAACTTGATCTTTCAACCGGTGGGGGTCAGCGGCGGCGGGGCCAGCCGGTGACGGCGAGCAGCGAGACGGTGAGAGCGGCCAGCACGAAAACCGGGAGCAGCCACCAAGCGTTGACGTGACCGATATGCACCAGCAGGGCGGTCCCGGCCAGCCCGGCCACGACCGTCACAGCGAGCCGCCAGTCGTCGCCGACGACGAAGTCGTACCAGAAGGCACCGAAGGCGCGCAGCCGTCTCATGCCGCCTCCGCCACGGGTTCCGGTTCGCGCGTGGCAGGTGCCGGGCGCAGCCGGCGCATCGTCGTTACCAGAGCGACAGCTGCCGCGGCCGTGAGCGCGATGACAACGACGAGCGCCGCGTCGTCGCCCGGCCACGAGACGCCGGCACCTTCCGCGCCCCAGAACGTGCCAAAGCTGGTCAGCATCACGCCAACCACGAACTTCAGTGTGTTTTCCGGCACCCGCGCCAGCGGACGGTGTACGGCGACGCCTGCGGCAGCGACCGCGCCGACCGCGACGACGGCGCCGACGATGGCAAGCGGCACGTTGTGCTGGTTGGCACCGAACGTCACCACGATGAACGCGACCTCGAGGCCCTCGAGCAGCACGCCCTTGAACGCGATGGTGAACGAGTACCAGTCGTCGACGAACCCACGCTCGGCACGTGCTGCCGCAGATGCTTCGGCGATCTCGCGAGCGTAGATCGCGTCCTCGTCGTGCAGCGCCTTGAACCCGGAAGCGCGCAGGATCGCCTTACGCAGCCACTGCAGTCCGAACACCAGCAACAGCGCTCCTACGACGAGCCGGAGCGAGTCGAGGGGAATGGCGGTCAATGCGGGCCCGAGCGCCGCGACGAATGCGGCGAGCGCAACACCAGCAGCACCGACGCCGAGCCAGGTGGAGCGCCAGCCGCGAGTCGTGCCCACTGCCAGCACGATGGTGAGCGCCTCGACCGCCTCGACCGCGCATGCCAAGAACACGCTCAGCGCAAGCAGCGCATCCCGCATGGTTCCCCATTGTGGCGGACGCTCGAATGGCGACCGTCGGTGCGCCGGGTCAGCCGGCCAGAAGGCCGTCCTGTGCGGCGTCGTGCAGGGCGATGAGATCTTCCCGGGCGATCCGCTCGATGGTGTCGAGCGAGGTGGAGACGTCTTCGCCAAACAGGGTTGCCGCTTCGGTGGCGGAACGCACCGCGCGACCGACCATAGGAAGCGGCACCGCGTCAAACTCCTCGGCGAGCCGTCGGGCCAGGTCGATCACGAGTGCCACGCTGTCGGAGCGGGACGTCAAGGTTGCCTCCAGTGTCACGGTGTCCGCGCGGTTGTTCCCCGTGATCACCACCAGCAATCTCGCGCATAAAGTGACCGCCGATGACCGGCGACGACACCTTCCCACGCCACTCCGCCCGCACCCGTCGCTTCACCCTCGGTGACCCGCGCAACTTCACCGTGTGCGCCGACGGCGGGCTGCTGCTGTTCCTGCGCGCGCTGTCCGGATCAGACCCGCGGACGGCTCTATGGGCGGTTCCCCTTCCCGACGGCGACGAGCGCATGGTGGTCGATCCGGCCGCGTGGGATGCCGAGCCGCTGACCGAAGCGGAGCAGGCACGACGGGAGCGGGTACGCGAGCGCGCCAGCGGAGTGGTCGCCTACTCGGCGTCGGCCGGCGGAGATGTCGCGGTGTTCACGGCCGGCACCGAGCTGCATGTCTGTGACGTCGACTCCGGTGCTGTCCGTAGCGTGCCGGGCGCCCACGACGTCTATGACCCGCACGTCGATCCGACCGGGCGGCGGGTCGCCTACGTCAGCGCCGACGCTGTGTGGGTGGTCGAGCTCGCAGACGGCAAGCCGCGGCAGCTCGTCGGCGAGGACGCTCCCGGGGTCTCGTGGGGCCGCGCCGAACATGCGGCGGCGGAGGAGATGGACCGCGTCCGCGGGTTCTGGTGGAGCCCGGACGGTGAGTCCTTGCTGGTCGCGCGCGTCGACGAGTCGGCTGTGCCGTCGTGGTGGATCGCAGACCCGGCGCACCCAGAGCGCCCTGCACACGCGGTCCGTTATCCCGCTGCCGGCACGTCCAATGCGGACGTGTCGCTGCACCACGTTGGGCTCGATGGATCGCTCACGCAGATTCGCTGGGATGCGGTCGAGCTTCCTTACCTTGCTCGCGTGACCTGGGCCCCCGGTGGTGCGCCGTTGTTGCAGGTGCAGTCGCGGGACCAACGTCGGGTGGCAACGTTGACGGTCGACATCGACGACGGTGGCACGAGTGTTGTCTGCGACGACACAGACCCGGTCTGGGTAGAGCTCTTCTCGGGGGTGCCGAGATGGTGCGGCGATGACGTCGTACGCATCGTCGACGACGGCGCCGCCCGGCGACTCGTCGTCGGCGTCGACCCGGTGACACCGCCGGCGCTGTATGTCCGCCAGGTCGTCGGTGGCGGTGACGACGAGGTCGTCTTCCTCGCGTCGTACGACGATCCGACGCAGGTGCACGTCGCGCGCTGGTCCCGGCACGGTGGCCTGACCGATGTGACATCGGAGCCGGGCGTTCACGGCGCGGTCGCTGCTGACGGCGTTGTCGTGCTCTCCGCCTCCGACCTCGGGCACTTCGGCCGCCGCTACGAGGTGCACACGACCACTGCCCGGCGTCCGTTGCGGTCGCTCGCAGAAGCACCGACGGTGACGCCGTCGGTCCGGTTGATGGCTGTCGGTGCGCGAGAGCTGCGCTGCGGGCTGGTGTTGCCGAGCGCCCACGAGCCGGGTCGTTCATGGCCGGTGCTGCTCGATCCGTACGGCGGTCCGCACAGCCAGCGGGTGTTGTCTGCGCGCGCGTCCTGGCTCGAGCCGCAATGGCTCGCCGACCGTGGCTTCGCCGTTCTCGTCGTTGATGGTCGGGGGACCCCGGGCCGTGACCCCGACTGGGAGCGCGCGGTGCATCACGACTTCGGGGTGGCTCTGGACGACCAGGTGGACGCGTTGCACGCCGTGGCTGAGGCGGAGCCGGCGCTCGACCTGGCCAGGGTGGCGATTCGCGGTTGGTCGTTCGGCGGCTACCTCGCGGCTATGGCGGTGTTGCGCCGACCGGATGTGTTTCACGCGGCCGTGGCGGGCGCGCCCGTGACTGACTGGCGCCTTTACGACACCCACTACACCGAGCGTTATCTCGGCCATCCCGACGAGGAGCCGCAGGTCTACGACCGCAATGCGCTGCTCGACGATGCGGCGAGCCTGTCGCGGCCGTTGCTGCTCATCCACGGCCTCGCCGACGACAACGTGGTTGCCGCGCACACCCTTCTGCTGTCTCAGCGGCTTGCCGAGACCGGTCGCTCCCACACCGTGCTTCCGCTGACCGGAGTGACTCACATGGCGGCGCAAGAGGTGGTGGCCGAGAACCTGCTGCTGTTGCAGATCGAGTTCCTGCACCGGGCGTTGGGCGTGGCGACCTAGTTCGTGGCGACATAGTTCGCGCAACTACGGTCGGGAGCCGCCCGGTTTGTCGTCCGCCGTTCGGTGGCTGCGATGCCGACGAACGGCAGACGCCTCTCCCGGTTCCCACTCGTTGTACCCGCCAGACAGAACGACTCCGGACAGATCGACGCGGCCGGCAACGAGAGGTGGCCCCGATGCCGACATACACCTGCAATACCGCCTACGGCACTGTCGTCGGCGTCAGTCCCGTGCTGGTGGAAGCCGCGGCCAAGATCCTCGACGCGCTGGTTCCCGCGAACGACCGCAGTCCCTCCGCGTGGAACCGGCCGTCGAGGGCGATCGTGTCGCAGCCGGACTTCTTCGTCCGCGCCGCCTAGCGATCGGCTACTCGACCGCAGTCTGCGCGACCGGGGCGCTGTATTCGGCCGCACGCGCTCGCTCCTCAGCAGCGAACTTGCGGGCCGCGTCGGCATGACCTCGTAGCTCCGAGCCACGATCTGACGAGGTCAGCGCTCGCGCTTCGAACATCAGCGCCGCCTCGTCCTCGACGTCGGCGATTTGGGTTGCGAGTGCCGCCAACACGGAGCGCATCTTCGTGAACGCGTCCATCGACGCCCGGACCCGTCCCGCCAGCACTTCATCCCGATGTGCGGACATCGGGGTCGACTGGCGCCCGGTGGGCGACGCGGTCACGGGCTGAGTATGCGCGCCCTCGGCGGTTACGGCGAGGGGCCAGGCCGCGGAATTCAGCGGGCTCGATCAGGGGGCGACGGCGATCCCGTCCAGGTCGATGTGTCCGGCAGCGTCGACCAGTTTGACCGTGTGCCGACCGCTGCTGCTGAAACGCGCCACGGTGAAAGAGGCGATGTAGTGGCGGGTCGACGTCCGGAGGCTGACGGTGCGGATTCGATGACCGTCGATGTACTCAGTGAGAGAGCCGCAGGTCGAGCATGTGGTGACGAGTGCGGTGAAGGAGCGGCCGACCGCCGTCAGCTGGGCACTGGCGCCGCGGGTGGCGGTGCTGTCCAGCGTGTGCAGGTAGGCGCTTGTCGAGCTTGTGTGTGCCCAGTGCGTCGAGTAATGCAGTGAGCGGTCGTCGAACGGCAGCGTGACTGTCGCCTTGCGCACGGTCGAGGTGTTGCCGGCGTTGTCGGTTGCCGTGACCGTGAGTGTGTAGGTGCGGCCGGGAACACCCGCGAGCGTCACCGCGGTGGAGCGTGTCGCGCCGTTCCGATAGTCCGGTGTCGAACTGCCGCTGTGGGTCACTGTGACGGCGTAGTGCGCGATGCCGCTGGACGGTGATCCGTCGGTCGCACTCCAGCGAAAGCTCAGCGCGGCACTGTTCGGATGAGCGGCGGCTGCGCTCGCGTGGGCTGAGGGTGCGAGCGTGTCGACAGTGGTGGTTCCGTCATCGAGAAAGCAGCTTCCGTCGATGTAGCCGACGACCCAAACGGTGACCCGCCCGTCCGCTGGCGCGTGCACCGAGGTTGGCTGGGTTGGACTCATCGCGGCTGGATCGCAGTCGGTCGGTTCGGTGCCGACACCCGCCTCCCATCCGGTGTACGTCGCACCCGGGAACCCGGCGACGGACACAGGGATGGTGCGGCTTCGTGAGTAGGCCGGCGCATGCACCGTGATGAACCCGATCAGGCCCGGAGCGAGCGCTTGCCACTGCGGGGCGCCGAGACCGCTTGCCTCGTCGTAGCCGGGGCCGGCTGCGTAGAAACCGTTGTCGCCGACGGTGATGTCGCGAAAGGCGTTCGCCGGTGCGCCGTACAGCCCGAAGTGAATGTCGCCGACGCCGCCGGTGACGCCGTGCGACGCGAGCATGTCGGTGAAGGTCGCGGCGGCCAGCGGACTGGCGAGGCTGGTGCCTCCGACGGTCCCGGTTGACCCGTCGACGTAGACATCCACACCGGACGCCGGGTCGGCGTCGAGCGCGATGTCGGGTACGCCGCGGCCGGACAGTGCCGTAGTGGAGGTCTGGTAGTCGGGCTCGTCGAACTCCGACGAGACGCCACCGCCCCCACCGTTCTGGGTCGCTGGGTCCCACCACACCTGCTCCTGCGGCGTGGTGGCGACGGTGTCGTCCACGGTCGTGCCGCCGACACCGACAACCAACGGATCTGACGCGGGGTAGTCGACCGCCAAGCTGCTGTCCGGAGCGCCGGGCTCGTTGCAGTCGAAGGCACCCGAGTCGCCGCTCGCCGCGAACACGGTGACGCCGGCGGCCAGCACATCGGTGAGGGCCTGATGCACAGGGCCGAGGGCGGGATCAGCCATCGCTTCGCACATCCCCCAGGAGATCGACAGCGCACCGATGTGCTGGGTGGTCACCGCGTCGGAGGCGATCTGCTCGAGTGCGTCGATCTCTCCTTGCGCGGAGTTGTTCGTGAAGTAGGCCCGCTGGGGTGCGTTCGGTGCTGCGGCGAGCAGGCTCTCCTGGTCGAGAGCGACCTCGATCTCGCCGCCGGTGCCGTCCGGCTCACCGGGGTCGGCGCCGTCCACGCTCACCGGCGTGTACTGCCCGGTCGCCACCGGATCCGGCTGGCCATTGCCGCTGGCGAACGCGGAGAGGTCGCTGTCGTCCCAGCCGGAGAACTGCAAGGTGGCGATCGTCGGCGACGTCATCCCCGCCTCCGGCGTGCCATCAGTCGTGTCGTACAGCTGTTGGGCGTCGAGGCCGGTGATCTGTGTCGGCGTCAGCGCGGGACGCAACTTGCCGACGAGCGTGGTGTCGTCGACAACGCTGCTCGCGAGCCCGGCGAGCACGCCGGTGTCCAAGGTGCCCGTGGCGCCATGCTGGGTCGAGCGGCGGCGGAATGCCGCGCGCACGCGATCGGCTGGCGCAACAGCGGACACCGTGAAGGCCGTCTCGTGGCTCACGCGAAATCCCCAGCGAGCGAGGATCGCCTCGGTCTGCGAACGCGTTGACTCGTTCGGCAGCAAGCTCCGGAGCCTCCGCAGCCTTGTCTGCGGCGACAGGCGCCGCGTTCGTGCCAAGGCGGCCAACTGGCCCGTGTTGCCGGTGGCCAACTGCACCGTGATCGAGCGGGTGGCCGCGGTCGTGGATGTCATCGCGGCGCTTGCAGGAGCGACGCCGATCAGGACAACGAAGGCGGAGGTAGCAGCGAGGAAGGCGTGACGGGAACAGGGCCACACAGGGAGGTCAACTCACTTAGGTCCGGGGGCTTCCCCGTCAGGATCGACCGTTTCCCGACACCGATAAATCGGACCAAAGGGTGCGCCTTCTGGTCCTTAATGACCACGAGGCGTGTCGCGGCCGTGTGCTGCGGATTACGTCATGATCGTTGGGCCCGCGGCCCCGTCCACACAGAAAGGTGGACTGGGCTGGAGCGGGTGAGGGGAATCGAACCCCCACTGTCAGCTTGGGAAGTTGAACGTACCTTGTTCGCCCTCAGAGCGTTTGCCCAGGTCAGACGGTGTCTTGCCTTTCCCGCGACGGCCCGATGAAGATCGACGGGCCACAGATGGGCCACTAGCGGTGGGCTTTTCCGGTGTAGGACGGTCATGCTCGGCCGACGCCGCCGGGTTGTCGGCAGGCTGAGACTGCTCCACGAGCTCCGAAAGCGCGCGGGCGATCGCGGCGTCCCGGTCCCGTGTCGCGTGCTGGTAGCGCAGCGCGGCCTTCGGGCTCGCGTGACCCATCCGCACCATGAGTTCCCGCAGGCTGGCGCCGGTAGCCGCGGCCAGCGTGTTTCCGGTGTGCCGGAGGTCGTGGAAGTGCAGGTAGGGCACGCCGACCTTCGCCGTGGCCTTGTGCCAGATGCCGTTGTTGAAGTTCGACTCGCGCAGAACTCCGCCCAGTGGCCCGACGAAGACCAGTCCGTCGTCACCAGGCCGTGCGAACCGCTCCAGGTGTTCGGAGATCGCCGGGACGACCGCGGCGGGGATGGTGACGACGCGGTTACCGGCGTCGGTCTTGGGTGGACCGACGTGGCGAACTCCCCCGGGCAGGTCGGAGACGGAGACGCGGATTGTGATGGAGGCCTCCGGGACGTTGATGTCCTTGCGTTTCAACGCGGCGAGCTCGCCGAACCGCAACGAGCAGAACGCGGCAAGGAGAACGAGAGCGCGCCACCGCTCGTCGACCGCCTGTGCGAGCGCCAAGACCTGCGGGACGGTCGCGACCGGGCGTTCGGGACTTGACTCCTGCCCGGCACCGGGGATCGAGCAGGGGTTGCGCGGGATCTCTTCCTCCGCGACTGCGCTGTTGCAGATTGAGTGCAGCAGTCGATAGCACTTGGCGGCGGTGATCGCCCCGGGACCGGTGGGTGATGTCAGCTTGCCGTGCCACTCGCGGATGACCGCGGGTGTCAGTTGGCGCAGCTGAAGGTGGCCGATCGCCGGCAGGATGTGTTTGTCGAGCTGCCAGTTGTATTGGACGACCGTCCGCGGCGCGAGTGGACGTCCGCGGACGCGCCGGGTCTTCACCCAGCCGTGCGCATAATCGCTCAGTAGCTGACGACCCGCGTTGGGGTCGAACCACTCGCCACGGTCGAGGTCGGCTCGGATGCCAGCAAGGAAACGCGTCGCGTCGCCCTTCGTGGCGAACATGCGTGTTTGCATGCGGCCGTTCGGGTCGCGGTAGCGCGCTTGCCACCGACCGCTGTCGCGGCGGCGGACACTGCCGAAATCGCGTCGTCCCACTTGGGCCTCCGAGAAGCTGACGCTCTCGAGGGAACCGGACGATTAGCGGGTGTAGGCGGGTCGCGGACCAATCTGTGGATAGACGCGGCCGGCTTCGATGAACTCGTCGAGAACGGTGTCC
>Ga0070658_10000592_pt1 | contig 31417 bp, 27 predicted proteins | sample KBSC13metaG_FD_64664 | JGI IMG/M metagenome (GOLD analysis project Ga0070658, IMG submission 64664) | Corn rhizosphere microbial communities from Kellogg Biological Station, Michigan, USA - KBS C1-3 metaG | ecosystem: Host-associated > Plants > Roots > Rhizosphere > Soil ... | reverse complement strand
CGGGTCCAGAACGAGGGTGCGGAGCAGGTGCACGAGCATCGCGGCGAAGGTCATGATCCACGCGGCTAACGCCACCCAGGTCTCGTTATCGCCGATGACCCGCACGATGGGCAGGTGGTCGGCGGCGCCGATGTAATGGCCTGCGACGCCGTACATGCCGAGCGGGAAGACGACGCTCCACAGCGTGGCCTCATAACGCAGTGGGATGCGGTGAGTGACGTGGCGCCACCAGCCGGCCGCGACGAGCACAGGGATCAGCCAGGTGCCGAACGCCCAGAACACGACCGACGCGCCCGCGATCAGACCACGGGTCACGTTGACCATCGGCGCCTGGGCCATCTGCACGATCCGTGCACCCGCCAGAACCGTGATCGCGGTGGCTCCCATCGCGACCCAGTACGGCGGCGTCAGGTCGATCGGCTTCAGCGGGTAGAGCATCATCCGGGCCGCGACGAAGATGCCGGCAGCGGCATAGAGAAACACGCCAACCGACCAGGAGAAGACCGCGAGCAATGCCAGTTCGCGTCGTCCGGTGGTGATCGTCGGCTCGAGTGCTGCGGCGAGCACCGCGATGGACTGACTCGCAACGACCCAGATGAACCAGGTTCCGTTGGCGCTGGCGATGACGGGGCGGTCCTGCCGGCCCAGCACCGCGGTCCACGGCACCACGTAGCCGAGCAGGATCCACGCGATCCACGCGACGATCAGGAGCGCGACCGCGGTGTGCCGGTGCCCGGACAGCGCGAGCCGGGTGCCGAGCACCCCCGTGCCGGCGACGAAGGTGAAGAACCGGAAACCGCGCGCGGGGTCGTCGAAGTCCGCCCGTAACGCCGCTGGAAACCGCGCTGCGCGGACGCCGGTCAGCACAAGCAGCAGCAGGTAGGCGAACGCGGTCAGCCACATCAACCCGGCCGAGAACGTCGTCAGCTCGTGGTTGCGCATGCCCACCGAGAGGATCCCGGTGCCCATGACGAGGGCGAAGTACCCGGGATCCAAGGTCTCGACGGCACTGCTGATGGCGCCGCGACCGGACGCGGTAACGGTGTCACTCACGTCAGTAGGGGACGCCGATCTTGCGCCACTTGCGACCACCGGTACCGGGCTCCGGCGGGTGCCCGGCGCGGCGGCGCCGATAGACGACGTAGGGTCGCCACAGGTACCACAACGGATAGCTCCACGCGTGCACGAGCCGGCTGAACGGCCAGACCGCGAAGATCACCCAGGCGGCACTGGCGTGCACCTGGTACATGATCGGCGCGCTGGTGATCGCATGCACATGCGGATTCCCGACGAATAGGCCGCGGAACCAGACCGAGACCGAGCTGCGGTAGTCGTATCCGGCACCGAACGCCTGCACAACGAGGGTCAGGTAGATGCCGAGAACCACGATGATGCCGAGCAGGATCAATGCCAGGTAGTCCACCGCCGTCGTCGTCGCACGCACCCGGGGCACCATCGTCCGGCGGAACACCAGCACACCAGCGCCGATGAGCACGCCGAACGCGGCGATCGACCCGGCGACTCCGGAGAACGTCGTGTACACGTTCTCCGGAATCCCGATCGTCTCGGTCCACGACTTCGGGACCAGGATGCCGAGCACATGCCCGCCGATCGCGGCAAAGGTCGCGTAATGAAACAGCGGTGCTCCCCACTTGAGCAGTCGGCGTTCTTGCAGCTGCGTCGACCGGCTGGTCCAGCCGAACTGGTCGTAGCGCCAGCGCCAGATGTGCCCGACGACGAATACGACGATCGCCGCATACGGCAGGATCACCCACCACCACAGATCCCAGGAACTCATCGGCGCGCCCCCGCCCCAGTCAGGTAGTCGGGCGGCGCGAACGGCTCCAGCCCCACGTCCTCTTTCGGGGGGCCGTCGGTCCAGGCCCGTTCGACCAGCGTGACGTCGCGCCGGCGGAGCCGAGGCAGTTGCGCGCACACCGCGTGCAGCACATCGGCGTACGGCGTCCCGGCCTGCTCCAACGCGCGGCGCAACAACTCAAGATCCGCGCGGTGCGCGCGCAACATTGACTCGCCGCGCCCGCTGAGCGCAGCGAAGTCCAGCACCATCGGCAGATAGTCCGGCAGCTCGTCGTCCGTCGGAGTGAAGCCGGCGGTGCGGTACGCCGTCTTGAACGCGAGCATCGACATCCCCCGCTTGCGGGTGTCGCCGTAGCGGAAGTAGGTCAGGTAGAGCGCGCAGCGTCTGCGCAGGTCGAAGGTCTCGACATAGTGCTGCGCGGCCTCCGTCGACGGGGTCGCCCGTAACCAGCCGAGGAACCGACCGAACGCGTCGCGACTCGCCCGTGGTGACACCCCGGCTGCGGCGGCGTCGAGCTGGTCGAGCCCGTCGAACACCACCGCCGTCGGGTACTGCAACAGCAGTGAGGCGAGCTTGTAGGGGCTCACCATGTCTCGATTGGCGGTCACGACGTGCCGCCTTCCGGGAACAGGTTCGGCGCGGCGCCCTGACCGTTCCATCCGAGCAGATTGAAGTGCACCCGCCCGTCGTCGGCCTTGAACGTCTGCGTCCTCGCCACATCGTCGGGCGCGGTCGCAGGATGGAAGCTCTGGATGCCGTGCCCGCCCATCCCCGGCCCGCCGTCGGTATCCAGGCTGCAGAACAACTGCTCGTGCTGCGCCATCAACCGGCCGGCATCCTCGGCATGTGCCGGCGGGATGACGTAGCGGTCGGCGTACTTCGCGATTGCCAACAGCCGGTAGAGGTCGTCGAGCTCGTCGACACTCGAGCCGACCGACGCCGGCAGCCCGTCGTCGATGTCAAGCCCGAGCTGCCCGGCACGTTGGATCGAGCGGACCGCAGCGAGCTTGCGCAACACCTCGCGGACCGGCTCGGCCGCGCCAGCGGTGAACAAGTTCGCGAGATAGTCGATCGGGATCCGCAGCGCATCGATGGTCGCGAATACGCGGTCGGCGTCAGCGCTGTCATAGCCCTCGGCGTGCACGATGTCCGCAACCGGTGACAACGGCGGGATGTACCAGACCATCGGCAGCGTGCGGTACTCCGGGTGCAACGGCAGCGCAACCCGATGCTTGGCCGCGAGCGCGTAGACCGGCGAGCGGCGCGCGGCGTCGATCCAGTCGGCCGGCATCCCTTGTCTCGCCGCTTCGGCCTGCACGTGCGGGTCTTCGGGGTCGAGGAACACCGACAGCTGCGCTTCGTACAGGTCTTGCACATCGCTTGTCGCAGCAGCCGCCAGCACCCGATCCGCGTCGTACAACACCAGGCCGAGATAGCGCAGCCGGCCGACGCAGGTCTCCGAGCAGATCGTCGGCTGGCCGGCCTCGATCCGCGGGAAGCACAGCGTGCACTTCTCTGCCTTGCCGGTGCGGTGGTTGAAGTACACCTTCTTGTAAGGACAGCCAGACACGCAGAACCGCCAGCCACGGCAACGGTCCTGGTCGACCAGGACGATGCCGTCCTCCTCCCGCTTGTACATCGCGCCGGACGGACAGGACGCGACACAGCTGGGGTTGAGGCAGTGCTCGCAGATGCGCGGCAGGTAGAACATGAACACCTGTTCGAACTCCATCCGCACCTGTTCCTCGATCCCGGCGAGGTTGGGGTCGTGGATGGCGTGCTCGGGCGCGCCGGCGAGGTCGTCGTCGAAGTTGCTGCCCCAGTTGACCTTCATCTGCTTGCCGGTCAGCGCGGAGATCGAGTGCGCGCTCGGGTTCTGCGTGCCGAGCGGCGCGTCGATCAGGGTCTGGTAGTCGTACGTCCACGGATCGCCGTAGTCGTCGATGCTCGGCAGGTTGGGGTTGTAGAAGATCGACAGCAGCTTGCGTAGCCGCCCGCCGGCCCTCAGTTGCAGCCGCCCCTTGCGGTCCAGCGTCCACCCGCCGTTCCACTGCTCCTGGTCCTCATACCGCTTCGGGTAACCGACGCCTGGCTTGGTCTCGACGTTGTTGAAGTACACGTACTCCATGCCCGGCCGGTTGGTCCACACCTGCTTGCATGTCACCGAGCAGGTATGGCAGCCGATGCACTTGTCGAGGTTCATCACCATCGCCATCTGCGCCATGACTCTGCCGATGGGGCGAGCTTCGCCGCCGGGCATCAGAACTGCACCTCCTGCGACCGCCGGCGGATGACGGTGACCTCGTCACGCTGGTTGCCGGTCGGACCGTAGTAGTTGAACGCGTAGCTGAGCTGGCCATAGCCGCCGATCATGTGCGTCGGTTTGATGACAAGCCGGGTCAGCGAGTTGTCGGACCCGCCGTGCCAGCCCGAGACCTCCGACCGCGGCGTCATCAGGTGCCGGTCCTTCGCGTGATACATGAACACGGTCCCGCGCGGCATCCGATGGGTGACGACGGCACGGCAGGCGACGACACCGTTGCGGTTGAAAGCCTCGATCCAGTCGTTGTCGGCCACGCCGATCGTCTCCGCGTCTTGGGGGCTCATCCAGATCACCGGACCGCCTCGGAACAACCGCAGCATGTGCAGGTTGTCTTGGTACTCCGAATGGATCGACCACTTCGAGTGAGGGGTGAGGTAACGAACAGTGATCTCCGGCCGACCCTCCTCCCGCATCCCCTGCTCGCCGAAGTGCCGCGCATAGTCCAACGGCGGCCGGAACGTCGGCAGCCACTCGCCGTACTCCGCCATCCAGTCGTGGTCGAGGAAGAAATGCATCCGGCCGGTGAGGGTGTGCCACGGCTTGCTGCGCTCGACGTTGACCACGAACGGCGAATAGCGCCGGCCACCGGTCTCACTGCCGGACCACTCCGGCGAGGTGATGACGGCCCGCGGTTGCAACTGGATGTCACCGAAGGAAATGTGCTCCCCGGAGCGTTCCTCGGCCAGATCGGCCAACCGCTGCCCGGTCTGCTTCTCCAGGGCCGCCCACGCCTGCAAGGCGACCTTGCCGTTGGTGGTGCCGGACAGCGCCAGGATCGCCTCAGCCAGGTGCACGTCGCGGGCCAGCAACGGCCGACCGTCGGCGAAACCACCCCGGACGACGCCGTTGGTGCGACGCAGATAGTCGACCGCGTCGGTCGGTATCCACGTCATCCCCTTGGTGGTGGTGCCGAGGGTGTCGACAAGCGGTCCGAGCGCGGCCATCTTCGCGGCGACCGCAGGGTAATCGCGTTCGATCGTGACCAGCTTCGGCATCGTCACCCCCGGCACCGGCTCGCAGTCCCCCACTTTCCAATCAAGGACCTGCCCACCCGGCTGCGCCATCTCGTCCGGGCTGTCGTGCGTCAGCGGCGCGGCCAGCACGTCGGTGCGGGTGCCGAGATGAGTGGCGGCCTGCCTCGAGAACTCCTCTGCGATCAGTCGGAACGCGTCGAAATCGGTGCGGGTCTCCCACGGCGGAGCGATCGCCGGGTTGAACGAGTGCACGAACGGGTGCATGTCGGTGGTGGAGATGTCGTGCTTCTCATACCAAGTGGCGGCGGGCAGGACGACATCGGCGTAGGTGCACGTGCTCGTCATCCGGAAGTCGATCGTGGTAATCAGGTCGAGCTTGCCGCGCGGCGCCTGCTCCCGCCAGGTCACGTCCATCGGCCGCAGGTGCGGGGGTGACTCCTCGGCACGCACCGCGTCCTCGACACCAACGAGGTGACGCATGAAGTACTCCATGCCCTTGCCGGACGAGCCGAGCAGGTTCGCCCTCCACACCGTCAGCACTCTCGGGAAGTTCGCCGGGTCGTCCGGGTCCTCGCCCGCGAAGCGCAACCGTCCGGCCTTGAGCTCCTCGACGACGTACTCGACGACTGGCTTGCCGGCGCGGACGGCATCGTCGGCGAGGTCGAGTGGGTTGCGATCGAAGGCGGGATGCGACGGCGTCCAGCCCAGCCGGGACGCCTGAGCCAGGCAGTCGGCGAACGTCCGGTCGGTAAACGTGCCTTGCCCGAGGGGGCTGGCCAACTCACCGGCACCGAAGTTCTCGTATCGCCACTGGTCGCTGTGAAGGTAGAAGAACGAGGTCCCGGTCATGTGGCGGGTCGGGCGCTGCCAGTCCAGACCGAAGGCGGTTGTCGCCCAGCCGGTGAGCGGGCGCACTTTCTCCTGCCCGACGTAGTGCGCCCAGCCGCCGCCGTTCACTCCCTGGGTGCCGCACAGCATCGTCAAGGTGAAGAAGGTCCGGTAGATCTGGTCGGAGTGGTACCAGTGGTTGGTGCCCGCCCCCATGGCGATCATCGACCGGCCGCGAGACAGCTCGGCGTTGCGGGCGAATTCCCGCGCTACCCGCGCGGCGGCGGCCGCCGGCACCGATGTGATCGCTTCCTGCCAGGCCGGTGTGTAGGGCTGTGGGTCGTCGTACGACGCTGGCCACTCCCCCGGCAGCGCGTCCCGGCCGACGGCGTATTGGGCCATCAACAGGTCGAACACGGTCGTCACCAAACGATCGCCGACGCGGATCACGGGAACGCCACGTCGGATCGACTCGCCGCCCTCGGTCTGTCCGATGTCGAAACGCGGCAGGTCCACCGGGACCGCGTCGTCGTGCCGTCCGTGCAACGTCAACGCCGGGTCGACTTCACCGAGATCGAGATTCCACCGGCCCTCGTTCGCCGCGCCAAAGCGGAACCCCAGCGACCCGTTCGGCGCGTGCGGCTTCCCGGTGGCGGCGTCGAGCAGTACCGGCTTGTGCGCGGCGCCATCACCGTCATCACCGCGGTCGGCAGCGGTAAGGAAATGGCCCGGCACGTACCCGTCGCCGCGCTTACGCAACGTCACCAGGAAGGGCAGGTCGGTGTAGCGCTTCGCGTAGTCGGTGAAGTAGGGCACCTGCCGGTCGCGGAAGAACTCGGTCAGGACCACATGGCCCATCGCCATCGCGAGCGCGCCGTCGGTGCCGGGCGCGGCGGCCAGCCAGTCGTCGGCGAACTTCGTGTGGTCGGAGAAGTCAGGACTGACAACGACGACCTTCTGCCCGCGGTAGCGCGCCTCCGTCATGAAATGCGCGTCCGGCGTCCTGGTGATCGGCAGGTTGGTGCCCCACACGATCAGGTAGGAAGAGTTCCACCAGTCGCCGGACTCCGGCACATCGGTCTGGTCGCCGAACACCTGCGGCGACGCCGGCGGCAGGTCGGCGTACCAGTCGTAGAAGGACAGGATCGTCCCGCCGATCATCGACAGAAACCGGGTGCCGGCCGCGTAGGACACCTGCGACATCGCCGGGATCGGCGAGAACCCCACCACCCGGTCCGGACCGAACTCCTTGACCGTGTGCACGTGCGCGGCGGCGATCAGCTCCGTCACCTCGGGCCAGGTCGCGCGAACGAAGCCGCCCTTGCCACGAAAGGCCTTGTAGCCGGCCGACTTGTCCGGGTCGCCGCTGATCTCCGCCCACGCTTCCACCGGGTCGAGGCGTGACCGCGCCTCCCGCCACATGTCCAGCAGCGGGCCCCGGACGTAGGGGTAGCGGACCCGCGACGGCGAGTAGGTGTACCAGGAGAACGACGCCCCCCGCGGGCAGCCGCGCGGCTCGTACTCCGGCGAGTCCGGACCCACTGACGGGTAGTCGGTCTGCTGGGTCTCCCAGGTGATGATCCCGTCTTTGACGAAGACCTTCCACGAACACGACCCGGTGCAGTTCACCCCGTGGGTCGAGCGCACCTCCTTGTCGTGCCGCCACCGCTCCCGGTAGAACTCCTCCGCGCCCCGGCCCCCGTCCCGGTGCACCTCCCGGTAGTCCTCGGACGGGACACCGGGGGTGAAGAACTGCGCCTGTCGCAGCAGCGCCTCGACCGGTTCCCCACCCGGCAGCAGCGGAGCAAGCAACTCAGGTCGCTCGGCCGGCTTGGTCACAACGACCACCTTCTCCCGCTGCGGAAAGGCTCCCGTGCAGCGACGGTATCGACCCCGTCGCACCACGAGACATCCGCGGTGCGCGCCACCCGCGCCGGGGCCTCCTGGGGACTCCAGGGCAGTTATTGACGAGAAGGCTTGTTTCTAACCTTGATATGCGGGACAATCAAACAGAGGTGATCTCGATGGCTGACAACTCCGCCACCCCCAATCAGCACGACGCGCTTGCCGGCAACCACTACAGCGGTCCCTCCCTCGTGCTCGCCGCCTACGACCGCTCCGACGGCAGCAGCCACGCCCTGTCCTACGCAGCCGGCCTCGCCGCACGCAGCGGCGCGTACCTGGTCGTGCTCAACGTCAACGGATCACTGGCACCCGACTGCACCACCGGGGCGCGGGGATGCGTCGACGAGATCGTCGGCGAGGTGCAGCAGGTCGTGGCCGGCGGCGTCCCCGGCTGCGAAGTCGCCTTCAACGCGGGCGACCCCGCCGTTGTCATTCATCGCCTCGCCCGCGACCTGCATGCCGACCTGATCGTCGTGGGTCAATCCCGGCACCGCTGGATGCATCCGCTCGGATCGGTCCCGGCCCGGCTGGCACAACACGCCCAACAGCCCGTCCTGATCGTTCCCTGACCGCATCGGAGACCACGGTGACCATCACCATCGTCGGCGACTTCGCCGACGCTCTGTCCTTCCTCGCCAGTCAGCGCGCCGAGCACATACGTTCCCTCGGTCTCCACGACGTCCGGTGGCTCGCCGTTGAAGCGGACCGCACCCGCCCGGTGGGCGGCGCCCCACTCGACGCGACCATCGCCGAACAGGCACAACGACTCGCCACTCCAGGAGAAGCCGTCCCGGCAGCGGGGCTGCGAGTGCCGAACAGCCGGGCCGCGACGGCGGCCTACGCAGAATCGGTAACCGACGGCGTCCCGGGCGCGATGCGCCGCGCCCTGTTCGACGCGCTGTGGGTGCACGGCCTCAACATCGGCGACCCCGGCGTCATCCGGTTGATCGCGTTCGACGTACTCAACCCGATGCCGCCCTACGGCGACATCGACCGGCGGGTCCGCGCCAATCTGCCGATCGTCCCGCTCGGCGATCCTGATCCGATCGCGACCACCAGACAACTCGGCTTCATCGTCTCTATGGGCCGCGGCCCGCTCACGGTCGCCGGTCAAGAGCGCATCGACACGTGGCGACGTTTCTGGCAGCAACACGGAACGCCCGAACTGCCTCTGCTGCTCACCGACCACGGCGAAGCGTTCGCCGGCGAACACGCCCTGACCTGGATCCACCAGCAACTGCCGCGCCCCGACACGACGACACCAACCGACGCCAGTACCGCCAGCATGTACGTGCCAGCGCAACACCGACCGGTGCATGTCTCATGACCACCGCGGATCCGGACGTCGGCTCGCCCGTCCATGCCGCTGGCGACGATCTCGCCAGTGAACTCGCCCGGCTACTCGTCGACGCGCTGCGTCTGCTCAACCCGAAGGAGACACGATGTCCGACAACGAACGGGTTCTCGACGTCCGCCAGGAGATCCCGGCCCGGCGCCACGAACTGATCTTCGAGACCTACAGCGCATTGCCGGCCGGCGACGGATTCGTGCTGGTCAACGACCACGACCCCAAGCCGCTGTACTACCAGTTCGCGGCCGAGCACCCCAACCTGTTCGAATGGGACTACCTCGAAGAAGGCCCGCAGGTCTGGCGTGTGCGGATCGGACGCCCCGCCGCCTGAACGCCGCCCAGTGTCGGTGAGATCGGCCAAAGGAGGTCGCAAGCGTGCCCGTGTCGGGTTCCGCGACGCATTCCTTCGCTGCCGACCCGTGGTTCAGCGCGCTGGTGCGTCGAGCCACTGAAGTGGCGTTCGTCACCGACATGGACGGCATCATCCTCTTCGTCACCGACGTGGACGATCCGCCGCTGGGCTATGCCCCGGCGGAAGCGATCGGTCGGTCGTCATTCGACTTCGTGCATCCGGAGGACCGGGGGGTGGCGCGTGCCCTGCTCGACCACGCACTCGCCGCCGCAGGTGCTCAGCCACCGGTGCAGATGCGAGCGCTCGCGAGGGACGGGCAATGGCACTACGTCGAGGTTGCGGTCACCAACATGCTGGACGACCCGGTGGTCAACGGCCTCGTGGTCAACATGCGAGATGTGACTGAGCGACGCGTGATGGAGGCTGCGCTGAGGGCAAGCGAGGCGCGCTACCGCGGCATCGTCGAGACATCACAAGAGGGGATCTGGCTGATCGACTCCACCGGCCGCACCCTGTTCGCCAATGAAAGCCTCGCGGGGCTGCTCGACCGGGCGATCACGGAGATCACCGAGTTGAACGCGTTCGACGTGATCGACCCCAAGGATCACGACGAGGCGCGCCGACGGCTGCGAAGCAGGCGGTACGTCGGTCATGAGGTCTACGAGATCCCCTTCGTGCGTCGCGACGAACGTCGATGGGCCTCGGTGAGCGCTAGCCCGCTGTACGAGAAGGAAACGTACGTCGGGTCCCTGTTGATGATCAGCGACGTCACCGAGCGGAAACATGCCGAGGCCGAACTGGAACGCCGCGCGTTGTACGACGACTTGACCGGGCTCCCCAACAGAACGCTGCTGCAGGACCGTCTGGAGCAGGCCCTTCGCCGGCACGGCGGCGGTGCGTCCGTAGCGGTCATGTTCATCGATCTCGACGACTTCAAGGCCGTCAACGACAGCTACGGACATCCAGCCGGCGACCAGCTGCTTCGCGCCGTCGCTGAGCGGCTTCGAGAAGCCACCCGGGACGGCGACACGCTCGCCCGCTTCGGCGGCGATGAGTTCGTGATGGTCTGCGCCGACGTCGACGGTGAGATCGAGGCGGCATCGGTGGCAGAGAGGATCCTCAACGCGCTCGCCGAACCCGTGGCCGTGCCGCAAGCCCTCGTCAACGTCGATGCCAGCATCGGAATCTCGATCGCTGCAGCACCGGCCACAGCCGAAGAAATGCTCCGTGACGCCGACATCGCCATGTTCGACGCCAAGGGTCAGGGGCGTGGCCGGCACGTCATGTTCGATCCACACGCGGCACAAACGTCGCGATACCACCTCACCGACGTACACGAACTACGAGACGCGATCGCCAACGGCCAACTCGAGGTGCTCTTCCAGCCACAGGTGAACATGGAATCTGGGGCGATCTGCGCCGCCGAAGCGCTCGTGCGGTGGCGTCACCCGCGCCGCGGCCTCCTCGAACCCGTCGACTTCATCAACCTCGCAGAAGCAAGCGGGCTGATCGTCGAGCTGGGTCGACAAGTGTTGATGACGGCATGCACGACCGCAGCCCACTGGGCGGACACTCTGGCAGAACCGCTCCCCATTGCGGTCAACGTGTCCGCCAGGCAACTCGACGACGAGGGCCTCCCGGACACCGTCCGAGATGCCCTCGACGCGGCGTCTCTTCCTCCGAAGCTGCTCGGACTCGAGATCACCGAAACAGCCGTGATGACAAACCCGGAACGAGCTCTGCGTGCGCTCACCCAGCTGCGGGACGAAGGCGTCCACCTCGCCATCGACGACTTCGGCACCGGCTACTCGTCGTTGAGCCACCTGAAGCGTCTCCCAATCGACGAAATCAAAATCGACCGAGGCTTCATCGACGGCCTCAACGAGCCCGGCGATGATCGCAGCATTGTCACTGCGGTGGTCAACATGGCAAACGCACTAGAACTACGAGTGGTTGGCGAAGGCGTCGAAACGCAGAAGCAAGCGCGTGCGCTCAGCGACATCGGATGCGACGTCGCGCAGGGCTACCTCTACAGTCGACCGCTCAGTGCAGGCCAGATGCACCGGCTTGTCGTGCGCACGAATTCCATGGCTCGAGCACGGGAGTGACCGTTGGCTGCGCTGATGCGACTCTGCTCACACGCTGATGCCGAGGATCCGGCGCGCCTCGCGGATCATCTGATGGGTGAAGCCCCACTCGTTGTCGTACCAGGCCATCACCTTGACCAACGTTCCGTCGACGACTTGGGTCAGCGCCAGGTCGACGACAGCGGCGCGCGGGTCGCCGATGATGTCAGCGGAGACCAGCGGATCATCTGAGACGCCGAGAATGCCGCGATAGCGGTCGCCGGCGGCCTCGGCGCGGAACGCATCGTTGACCTCGGCAGGGGTAGTGGGGCGGCTGGCGACGAACACGACATCGGCGATCGAGCCGACCGGGATCGGGGCACGCACAGCAACCCCATCGAATCGACCAGCCAATTCTGGCAGCGCGCGAGTGGTAGCGCGCGCTGCACCGGTCGAGGTGGGCACCAGGTTGGCCGCCCCGGCACGGCCGCGCCGGAAGTTCTTGCTCGGGCTGTCGACGAGCTGCTGCCCGCCGGTGTAGGCGTGCACGGTGGTCATGATGGCGCGTTCGACGCCGACACGGCGGTTGGCGACGTCGATCACCGGAGTGATGCAGTTCGTGGTGCAGCTTGCGCAGGAGACGACTCGTGGGTCGCCGCCGGGATGGTTGACCGCATGTACGACGGTTGGCACGCCCTCCGATGGTGTCGGCGCGGACAGGATCACGTACGTCGCTCCGGCGCGGAGATGCCGGGTGAGGTCGTCCTCATGGGTGAAGGCGCCGGTGCACTCCAGCACCAAGTCGACGCCAAGGTCGCCCCATGGCAGCTTCTCGGGGTCGGGTTCGCGCAAAGCCGGGATCCGTCTCCCGTCGAGAAGCAGGGCTTCGTGCTCGGCGGCGACGGCGCGGTGGTAGCGGCCGTACACGGTGTCGTACTTGAGGAGGTAGGCGAGATTGTCAGCGCCGGTGACGTCGTTGACCGCGACCAGGTCGAGGCCGTCGCCATCCAGCAGGATCTTCAGCGCAGCCCGGCCGATCCGCCCGAGGCCGTTGATCGCGACGTTCGGCATCAGCGCTCACCACCTCCGCGGCACCGGTATCAGGACCGCTCATCGAATCGCGCGAACAGGCACGGGTGCCTCCTGTGTTGGTCAGTGGGCGGCGGCGGACTCCAATCGGGTCCGCACCCGGCGCTCGAGTTTCTGCACCGTCATGACCCTGTCCTACTCCTCGTCCGGCGGGCGCACCAGAGCAGGCCGGAACGACCGATGACTGCGCGGCGCTGGCGCCGCGGCTGTTGAGACTGGTCGAGCGGGCCGCACCCTCCGAGTGGCTCAATGCCGCCGAGGCGATCGCCCGACTCGGCTGCGCCACTGTCCTTTCCGCGGGGTTGCCGAGATGCACACCGAGCCGGCTACACGGTTGTCTGTCGGCCGCGCCGCTCATCGGCTCAAATCGCCGGACATCACCGATTGCCGGGAACCGGCAACAACAACGCCAGCGGATGGCCGACGACACCCCTGTGCCTCACCGTCGCCCGTCGCCATCCTCAAAGCAGAAGCCGACCATCGGGCGGTAGCACAGCTGGCTGATTGTGACGGCACCAGGAGGGGGGCAACATGTCTCGGTCGATCCCACCGCGCAGCGGCCTGTCCACGAGGGCTAACCCTGCGGGATCCCACTTTCCGGCCCTGACGACCAGGGGACGAGATCGCGTCCTGGACAAGGTTGCCCAGTTGCGGGACATCCGCCTTCCGGAACGATGGGCACTGGCGCGCGCCGCCCCGGACGACGACCGCCTCAGCGCGGACTCCAGGGCGAAGACGAGCCCCGGCGTAGTCGAGCTCGGCGATCTGGTAACGGTCGAGTTCACGGCGGCACACGGTCTGCGGCGCCGGCGAACAGTCGAGAAGTATGTTCTCGTGCATCCCGCGGAAGCACATCTGGATCAACTACGCATCTCGGTCGAGTCTCCGTTCGCCCGGGCAGTGCTCGGCCAGCCCGTCGGCGCCCGCGTAGACGTCCATGCCCCGGCGGGTCGTTACGGCGTACGGATCGTGGCCACCGAGGCCGCGCCAGATGGCCGCTGAGGCGCCCGAGCTGACGGAGCCCTCCCCGAGGGTGCCGACATGACCACGGCGGCAGCAAACGCTGCGGACTACGGCCGGATCGAGACACTCATCGTCGCGGCCGCCGACACGAGTCGAGTTCCCGGCACCGATATGGTGAGCGCTTCAGCGAACAACCGCTCGCTGGGATTCTGAGGCATTAAGCGTGCATTCAGACGCTGACAGCATCCGCGTTCGGCCAACCCAGCAACCTTGCTCCAAGGACCGCCGTGTAAAGGGTGAACCGGTCCGTGGGATCGGCAGGGTCGTGCCCCGTAATCTCTTTCACCCGGTCCAGTCGGTACGTGACTGCACGGACGGACAGATGTAGTCGTCGAGCCGCGTCGGTGGCAACTTCACCCGCCGCGAAATAGGCCTCCAGAGTGTCGAGCAGGGGTTCCGGACCGCCACGCGCGTCGAGAAGCGGGCTGAGCACTGCCTGAACCAGGTCTCGGATGGCCACGTGGTCGCGCACCAGAACCCGGTAGACAAGGAAGTCGCGGGTACGCACGATGGGTGCGTCGAGCCGCAGCCGGCCGGCTAGTGAGATCGCCTCCCGGGCCTCCTCATATGACCGGGCGACGCCGTAGGCCCCCGGATACGGACGCCCGGCCGCCACCCGCCAGGGCGACCCGACGGCGAGCTGCTCGAGTTGGCCGTGGACGAGTGTGGCCAGGTCGTCGGCTGGGACTCCCCGGTGCCGAGCATGGGCTGGGATCGCGGGCGACAGGACCACGAGCAGCCCGTCCTTGCTTGCCACGAGCACGTCACGATCGCCGAAATGGTCGAGAATCGTTCGCTCAAGCGACCCCACGGCCATCTCGGTATCCGGCAATCTTTGGCTCGGGGCTGCCAGGGTGATCATGTGGGGTTGGCCCAGATCCAATCCGAACGGTTCGGCCCGTTCCAGCAGGCCAGCGACATCCGCGTCACCACGTATGAGGTCGTCGATGAGTTCGCGGCGCAGGGACACCTCCCGCCGGATCATCTGTCGCTGAGCCGCCTGGTAGCCCTCGACGAGTGCCGCTACTGCGTCATCGACGACGCGCAGCACAGCCTCGGCTGCGTAGACGGTCTCGCTGTCATCGGAGCGTGAGAGTTTCGGTAGTTCTCGCCACAGCCGCCACGCCGCGGACAGGTAGAGGTTGACGACTCTGCTGGTCGGGATGCCCTGCTCGGCGGCTCGTCGGCCCAGTGCGCCGACAGCATCGAGGTCGCGAGGATGGGGTCGCCGACCCGCCATGGTCGCGGCGGCGAGCATCGGCAGATATTCGCCGAGTAGCTCTACGGAGACGCCGGCGTCCTTCGCGGCAGCATCGGACACCGTGGCAAGCCAGGTCTCGTCCGACGAGATGACATCGTCGTCGCGGGCGGCGACAGGCGTCATCACCGCTACGGTGCTCTGGGTCGACAAGTCGGTGGTCATAGCACCTTCGCCTCCGTCGCACCGCGAGCCAGCTTTCCTGCGAACTGCGGGTAGTGCAGGTCGAAGGCGGGGCGCTCCGACCGAATCCGTGGGATGGACGTGAAGTTGTGTCGCGGTGGCGGACAAGAGGTCGCCCACTCCAGCGAGTTTCCGTGGCCCCAAGGGTCGTCGCCGATCACCCTCTCCGTCTTGCCTTGCCACGAGAGCCAGACGTTGTAGAGAAACGCGAGAGTCGAGAGCGCGAGCAGGAATGAGCCGATCGTCGACATGGTGTTGAGCGTGGTGAACCCGTCGCTAGGCGCGTAATCCGCGTAGCGACGTGGCATCCCCTCCACCCCTAGCCAGTGCTGGACCATGAACGTCAGATGGAAGCCGACGAACGTCGTCCAGAAGTGGATTCTTCCCACGGTTTCGTTCAGCATCCGTCCGGTGAACTTTGGCCACCAGAAGTAGAAGCCGGAGAACATCGCGAAGACCACCGTGCCAAACAGCACGTAGTGGAAATGCGCGACAACGAAGTAGGTGTCGGTTACGTGGAAATTGATCGGCGGGGATGCCAGCATGACTCCCGTCAGCCCGCCGAGCAGGAACGTGATCAGAAACCCGAACGCCCACAACATGGGTGTTTCGAACGTCAGGCTGCCTCGCCACATCGTGCCTATCCAGTTGAAGAACTTCACCCCGGTCGGCACGGCAATCATGTACGACATCAACGAGAAGAAGGGCAGCAGCACGGCTCCCGTCGCGAACATGTGGTGCGCCCACACCGTGATCGACAGGGCGGCAATGGCCACCGTCGCAAAAACGAGCCCTCGGTATCCGAAGACCGGCTTGCGACTGAAAACCGGGATCACCTCGGTGATGATCCCGAAGAACGGGATCGCCACGATATAGACCTCGGGATGACCGAAGAACCAGAACAGATGCTGCCAGAGGATGGCTCCACCGCTGTCGGCTGCGAAGATCTGCGCGCCGAACTTGCGGTCCGCCTCAAGCGCTAGCAAGGCCGCGGCCAGGACCGGGAACGCCACCAGCACCATGATCGACGTGACGAGAATGTTCCAGGTGAAGATCGGCATCCGGAACATCGTCATCCCAGGCGCGCGCATGCACAGGATGGTCGTGATGAAGTTGACTGCTCCCAGGATCGTCCCGAAGCCGGACAGCGCGAGACCCATCACCCACATGTCCGCGCCGTAGCCGGGTGAGTGCACCGCCGAGGTCAGCGGTGCGTAGGCGTACCACCCGAAGTCCGCGGCGCCGCCCGGGGTCAAAAAACCGGAGAGCACGATCAGCGAGCCAAAGAGGAAGAACCAGTAGCTGAGCATGTTCAGGCGGGGGAACGCGACGTCCGGTGAACCGATCTGCAACGGCATGATCACGTTGGCGAAGCCGATGAAGAGCGGGGTCGCGAACATCAGCAGCATCAACGTGCCGTGCATGGTGAACAACTGGTTGTACTGCTCGTTGCTCAGGAACTGCAGGTTGGGCCGCGCAAGCTCGGAACGCATGAGCAGCGCCATCAGCCCAGCGATCATGAAGAAGCTGAACGACGTGATCAGGTAGAGCTGACCGATGACCTTGTGATCGGTGCTGGTGATCCAGCGAACGATTCGACTGCCGGGCGCAACATGGACCGGTCTCGGTCGAAGGATCCGCGCGGGATGTGTCAGTGCCATCGAGCAATCCGACGCTTCCGGGCGTGCCGGTGCAGGACGACGACTGCCGCGCTCGCCAGAGCGGAGGCTGCCGCGACTAACAACGGCGCGACGCTGGCGCTGGCCAGCGCCCCCAGTGCGCTGCCGCATCCGGCCAATATGAACACCCAGACACAGATCAGCCAACCGGTTCGTTGCGGGTCGTGCGCCGGGGCTTTCGCGGGGGCCCGCCAGACCTGCTCGAGATAGGGCAGCAGGTCCTCGCCCGCTCCGTCGGTGTTAGGCGCGTCCGTCCCCATCGACAATTACCCGCCGATCATGCGCGGCCGCGCCCAGAACTGACAGGAGGCGCACAACGGGCAGACGGGAACGAGGCGAGCCACTTCACGCTAACGCTTTCGCCACAATGCCCGCAGAACCCGTAGGTGCCCTTGACGAATCGGGCTATTTCCAGCGGTGACAGTGAACTGGCCGTGGTCACGTTTGCCTCTCTGGGTCAGGAGCGCCGAGGCCCATTGGGTCCGTTAGCCGGCGCCTCCCCCGCCAACGGGGGCTGGCGGAGGGAGGCGCGTCCGGGGACTTGCTACAGCGACTCCGTGGCCTCAGCACGGCCGCATCGTCGTCAAGCTGCGTGGAGCAGCAATGAATGCAACGTGGAGAACAGATGGAGGGCCCAGCCGGCCCTGAAACGATGAGGTCGCCAATGGAAACATCAGCGAGACCGATGTGCCGGCGCCGAAGCGGTCGAAGAGAGCCAGGAGGAGTTCGGCGTGCGGTGCGTCTACTGCCGAGAAGCCGATCCGGGCGGAATCCTTCGCCTGCTGGCCCTCGAGCGGACGTCTGATGTCCGCGACGTGGCCCAGTTGCAGTCGGCGCTGGCGCACCCTGCCGGCGTACGTCCTTCGTTTAGCCTCAGCTCCATGCGACTCAGCGCGTGCAGGAAGCGTGCGAGGGGTTGAAATGCGCTCCGATCGCACAGCAGGTCGCGGGCCATTGCCGCGGCGCGACGGATACGCCCCGCTGCGTTCCTATGCGGTGATCGGCGACGGACGCACCATCGCCATGGTCGCGGACGACGGCAGCATCGACTGGCTGGCCCTGCCCAACCTGGATTCCGGGACCGTCTTCGCCGCCGTACTGGACTCCAGGTTGGGCGGCTGTTTCGCTCTCGCGCCGACCGTCCCCTACCGCGTCGACCGTCGCTATTTGGCAGGCACGAACGTGCTCCAGACCACGTTCTACACCGAAGGCGGAGTCGTGGAGGTCGCCGACGCGATGACCGTCCATGGCGAAACTCTCGGGCCCGCGCGCGAACTGCAGCGACGGGTTCGTGGTGTGGCCGGGCAGGTGCCTATGGCCTGGCGCGTGCATCCCAGTTTCGGCTACGGGCAGCGACCCACGGCCGTTCAATGGCGGGGCCGCATACCGATCGCGTCGTCGGGCGGTGACGCTATCGCGATATGTGCGTTCGACGCCGGAACCGTGCAGCTCGTCGACGCCGCGATCAGCGGCCGATTCGAGACATGCGAGGACTCGCAGGCGCTGATCGCGCTCTGCACGGCGCACCAAGAACCGCTGGTCTTTCCGAGCAAGGCGGAACTTGATGCCCGATTCGACAAGACGCTCGCGACCTGGCGGTCCTGGGCTGCCACGCGCACCGTCGGCGGCCGTTGGCAGGATGCGGTGACGCGCAGCGCGCTCGCCCTCAAGTTGCTAATACACGCCCCGACGGGTGCGGTGGCTGCGGCGGCGACAACGTCGCTACCCGAACAGGTCGGTGGAGTGCGCAACTGGGACTACCGCTTCTGCTGGATCCGGGATGCCGCCTTCACGCTCGACGCCTTGCTCCGACTGGGCTGTGCACCTGAGGCAAAAGCGTATTTCTGGTGGTTGATTCACGCCTCGCAACTGACCCGTCCCCGGCTGCGGCCGTTGTACAGACTCGACGGAGGCGCACGCGCCGTCGAGCGCGACCTGCCACTCGACGGGTATCTCGGTTCGCGGCCGGTCCGGATTGGAAACGCCGCCGCCGAACAACTGCAGCTCGACGTCTACGGCGAGTTGCTGCAGACGGCGTGGCTGTACGCCGAGGCAGGCGAGGAGATCGATGCAGACATCGGCAAACGGCTTGCCGAGATTGCCGACCTGGTTTGTCGAATCTGGCGGATGCCCGACGCCGGAATCTGGGAAGTCCGGGCCCAGCCGGCGCACTTCACCCACTCCAAGATGATGTGCTGGGTCGCCCTCGATCGAGCCGAACGGCTGGTCGAGCGTGGACTGGTTCCGAGTCGTCATCGCGCTATCTGGGCTGCGCAGGCGACTGCCATCCGCGCGTTTGTCGAAGAGCACTGCTTCTCAGACCAACTGCAGAGCTACCGGCGATCCGTCGACAGCGAAGAGATGGACGCCAGCGTGCTGCTGGGGCTGCTTTCCGGATATGGAGACCTCAGCTCGCCGCGGTGGAACCAGACCGTCCAGGCCATTCGCCGCGACCTTGGGCATGGTCCGTACTTGTACCGCTACACCGGTGAGGATGGCTTGGCCGGCGCCGAAGGCGCCTTCGTGAGCTGCTCGTTCTGGCTCGTCGAAGCACTGGCGCGGACTGGTCATCAGGACGAGGCAGCCAGCCTCATGGACGACCTGGTCGCGCTAAGCAACGACGTCGGCCTTTATGCGGAAGAGATCGACCCCGACACCGGGCAGTTCCTCGGAAACCTCCCGCAGGGGCTGAGCCATTTGTCGCTGATCAGCGCCGCGACTGCGATAGCGGAGGCGAAGCTGTGAGCATCTGGCCTGCGCTTGCCGGCGGTTTCGCCGGAACCTTGATGCTGACCACGATATTGCGTGCCGCGAGCGAGCTGAACCTCACGCGGATGGACCTGCCTTTCTTGCTCGGGACTGCAATCACGGCGAATCGGGCCCGCGCGAAGGCGATCGGTTATGTCGCGCACTTCGTGATGGGATTGATCTTCGCCCTTGGTTACTACGTCCTCTTCCTCGCCCTGGGACGGCACGACTGGTGGCTCGGCTCCGTGTTCGGTTTCTTCCAGGGACTCTTCGCTGGCACCGTGCTGGTGAACATCCTCCTGCCGCTCGTGCACCCTCGAATGGGATCTGCACTCAGTGACGCCGGCAGCGTCGCGCTCCTGGAGCCCCCCGGCTTCATGGCCCGCAACTACGGCGTGCAGACGCCGGCCGTCAGCCTCGTCGCGCACGTCCTGTACGGCACGGTCATCGCCGTGTTCATGAGCCTTGCCGACTGACGACCGCAAGACGGTCGGCGGCATGTCACACTTCTCAGCGGGTCCCCCGAAGGTTTCGGTCAGGGCTGTCTCCTCGGCGGAGGCTGATCGACATCCTGCGTCGGAGCTTGCATGACGGGCTCATCTACGGGTTCCCCGCGGCCGAGCACATAGCTTCCCCAGCGTCCGACCTGCGGTTGCGGGCGCGTCGTGCGTGGGAGTGGTATGTGCCGTGAGTCGAGGACATCGAGGATGTGGTCGCGCGCAGCGTCGAAGGCATAGGTGAGCCGGCCGAGCTTGCCGCGGTGCGGCCCGTGCGGATGTGGTCTCGTCGGGCCATGCCCAATCGCATGGTCGTAACCCTCCGCGAGGGTGCCGGCGGCTTCGTCGGTGATGGTGTCGGACAGGCGCGCCAGCAAGGCGCCCTCGCCTTGTTCATGCAGTGCGATCATGAGTGTCAGCTGGGCTCGTAGCCGGTCACTGGAGCCCGAGGGCGCCAGTCCATCTCCGGACCACCGTTGCTCCAACGATCGGAGCGTCCGTTGCATCTGACGGGCTAGTCGCCGCTGCTGGTCGAGCTCCTTGCGGTTTGTTGGCAGGTTTACGCGCATGAACGGGTAGACGACATGCTCCATCGCCGTGAGATGCGCGGACAGCCAGACGACCGCGTCCATCGCTCTGTTGTCGGCGCCGGTCAACGCGTCGCGGGCGCGAGTGTGAGCCGCTGCCGCGGTCTCGGCGAGCGGGGCGTGGTGCGCGTCGTTGCTGTGGGTCATCGGATCGGCCTCTCGGAGAGGGCAAGAAATTCGTTTCGGGTGCGTTCGTCAGTGCGGACCGTGCCGAGCAGCGCGCTGGTCACGGTCGTCGAGCCGTGAGCCCGTACGCCGCGGAGCGTCATGCAGCTGTGCTCGGCTCGGAGCACGACACCGACTCCGCGCGGTTTGAGCTGGTCATCGAGCCAGTGGGCTATCTGCGTCGTCATCCGCTCTTGGATCTGCGGGCGACGGCTATGGATCTCGACGATGCGGGCGAGCTTGGACAAGCCGAGCAAGCGCGGGCCGGGAAGGTAGCCGACCGTTGCGGTTCCGCTAAAAGCCAGCAGGTGGTGCTCACAGACGGACGTGAAGGGGATGTCGCAGGCGAGGACGAGCTCGTCGTAGCTGGCGTCGTTGGGAAACGTGGTCAACGTCATCGCGGGCGGTGTGAGGAGGTCCGCGTATGCACGCGCCATCCGGGCCGGTGTCGCCACGAGGCTCGGATCGGTGAGATCCATTCCCATCGCGCGGAGGAAGTCCGCTGCTGCTCGCTCCGCCGCCGCGATGTCGATGGTCGGGACAGGGGCCGCGCGCAGATGCGGAAGCTCGGAGACGGTGATGGCGCCACCCGAGCTTGCCCGCGCGATCGTGGTCATCGTGATCCCTTCGACTCTGCGAAAGCAGCCTGGCTGCGGTGCGCGTGCATGGCGACCGCCGGAGAGAACCACCGCGGTCACCATGTCAGGACACCGGCCTCGTCGCTACCGCTCGGCGACCGGAGGCTCGGGCAGCTGATCGACCATCGCCGGGCTCGTCGCCGCATGCCCCGGCATGACATCGACTTCGCTCTTGTGCCACACCGGATGGTCGCCTGCGGTTTCGACATTGAAGCCGTAGTCGTAGACGAGGCTGCCGCCGAGGCTCGCGCCGAGACTTACGAGAAGACCCGCAGCTACAGACAGCACCACCAGGCCGAGCGGGGTACGCCCGTCGTCGGAGTACACGGTGAACCGCAGGAGCACATTGACCAACGCGATCACCGTGACGGCAATCATGGTGATCGCATGGGCGTTGATGGTCCGGCGCGCTTGAGTGCCCGCCTCACTGGAACTGTACCAATCGACGGCGCCGGTTACGGCCGTCAACACCGACACGACTACGCCGCCGAGCAGCGTCCAGCCGGCCGCGAGAAACAGTTGACGGCCGATGCTCGGATGTCCGCCGTGCAAGGCGATCGACAAGACGTCGAACACCGCCACGAACAGATACGCCGTCACCGGAACGTCCGTGAGTGGAGGATGCAACGGCTTGCCAGACCATCCACGAAGGCCCTTGAACGTTCGACCCTTCATCGTCAGCGTCGGACGGAAGGTGAAATGGCGCATAGCGACCTCCTGGTCACGGGTCCCGTGCAGCAGCACAAGCCGGGTCATGGCCGGCGCGGTCACGTTGACCGCCTCACTGCGACGATGCGAACGGTTCGGCGACCTGTCGCAGTGGTGAGCTCGACCGTGTCACCGAGAGACGCCGATGTCCGCGACGGTAGTGACCTCTCAGACCGAACGGCACACGCATGCCGCCGCTCCTTCCCTCGCCGGTGCGGAAGCAACTGCCGCTTCGGACCGGACGTGTTCCACCATGACGGCGGGACCGCGTCGCCGGTAGCCCCGCCGTCGGTCAACGAACGCCCCGTTTGTTGCCGAGGCTCGGCAACGCGCAGTCGTGGGGGCCGCGCTCTGAAAGCCTTGCCGTCGAAGATCGTGATCGCAACCGGGAATCACCACCTGCTCGATGCCGTCGCCGGTGTGGCCATCGTGTTGATCGCCATCGGTGCGGTAAGCGCGGCAGGTCGGATCCGAAGGCGGCCGTCGATGGGCTCAATGTGCCGATGCGCCGAGAAGCCGGACCGCGGCCTTCTCGATGGTGGCCTCGTCGAGTAGCACCAGCTCTGCGGCTGGCCCGAGCGGGACGAAGCTGTCGGCGCTTGTGACACGGGCAAGCGCTCCGTCGTATCCGGCATCGACAAGCGCAGCGACTACGGCCTCGGAGACGCCGCCGGTGCGCCGAGTCTCGTCCACCACCAGCACCCGGCCAGTCGCCTGCGCCTCCCGCACCAGATCGTCGACGGGAAGCGGCGCCAACCAGCGCAGATCGAGAACACGGCAGCCGATCCCGCTCGCGGCCAACTGTTGCGAGACTCGCAGACTCATTCGCAGTCCGTTGCCGAAGCTGACGATGGTGAGATCCGCGCCGCTGCCGTGGGTACGTCCGCTGCCGATCGCCACGTGTTCATCCGCGGCGGGATAAGCAGCCAGCCAGCCGCCGTCACCCTCTGCGTGCAGGTCCCGCATGTGGTACAGCGCGATCGGCTCGAGAAAGGCCGAGACGGTGCCGTCCACGAACGCCGCAGCAAGGCAAGTCCGTAACATCGCTGCCGCGTCATCGGGCCGAGCCGGCGATGCGATCACGAGCCCAGGCACATCACGAAGCGCGGCGATGGAGTTGTCGTTGTGAAAATGTCCGCCGAAGCCCTTCTGATAGGCGTAGGCGGCGATCCGCACCACCATTGGGTTGCGGAACTGTCCGGTCGAAAAGAACTGCTGGGTTGCGGCCTCGCCGCGTAGTTGATCTTCGGCGTTGTGTACGTAGGCGAGGTACTGGATCTCCGGGACCGGTAGTAGTCCCGCCAGCCCACCGCCCAAGGCGACCCCGAGGATGGTCTGTTCATCCAGCAGGGTGTCGAACACGCGTGCCGGCCCGAAGCGGCGCTGCAGGCCCTTGGTGACCCCGTAGACGCCGCCCTTGCGGGCGACGTCCTCACCGAACACGCACATGCCGGGGTGCGCTTCGAGCAACTCGCCGAGCGCGCAGTTGATCGACTGCGCAAGTGTCAGCGCCTCACCAGCCGACGCCGGCCCGCACCGCGCCACTTCAGCCACCCGGTCGGGATGGCGTGGCGCGAGGGGCCGGCTGACCTCTGACCGCCTCCCAAGCGGACGGCTGTTTCGCACCTGCTCGGCCACCCTGCGAACGTGGTCGCCGACTTCGTCGTAGCGGGCGAGGGCTTCCTCGGGAGTGAGGAGTCCGGACGCGACGAGCAATTTTGCCGTGCCGATCAACGGGTCGCGGTCGAGATCGGCGCTGATTTCTCCGGGCGTGCGGTAGCCGGACTCTGCGTCGGACCCGGCATGGCCGAGGAACCGAACAACCGAAAGATGAAGGAACACAGGCGTACGCCGGCGCCGCACCTGGTCGACAGATCGACGGGCGGCTTCGTACACCGCGGCTGGGTCGCTGCCGTCGGCGTGCAGGTAGGTGAGGCCGGGTCGCGCATCATGAGCTGCGGCCACCCATCCGGTCGGCGTCGGAACGCTGATGCCGAGGCCGTTGTCCTCGCAAACGAACAGCAGTGGCAACGGGATGCCTTGATATGAGGTGTGCGCAGCCGCGTTGATCGCGCCGGTCGCTGTCGAGTGGTTGGTCGAGGCATCTCCGAAGGAACACACCGTGACCGCATCACGCGGCCAAGGGCAGGGAACGCCGAGCTTCGCGGCGCGGCCGATGCCCAGCGCGAGACCGAGTGCCCGTGGCAGGTGCGACGCGATGGTGGAGGTCTGCGGGATGACGGCGAGCTCACGGCGGCCGAAGACCTTGTGCCGGCCGCCGGCGATCGGCTCGTCAGCCGCGGCGACGACACCGAGCAGCACGTCGCGCACCGGGTCGATGTCGGGCACCTGGCGGGCGCGGGCGCAGTAGAAGCCACCCGATCGGTAATGCAGCAAGGCCGGATCGGTCGGGCGGAGGGCAAGAGCGACGGCGGCGTTGGCCTCGTGGCCCGCCGAGCCGATGGTGTAGTAGCCGCGGCCCTGCTGCTGCAACCATCTGGCGGCGAGGTCGAGATGGCGGCTCTCCAGCTGGGCCGCGTATAACGCGAGAGCGGTTTCACCGTCGAGCCGGCTTCCGGGGCGCAGCGCCGCCGTCGGGTCCGCTCGGGCGCGCGCGGCGTGAAGACCACCGACCGTGTCGCGGAAATGCGCGTCCAGTTCTGCCGCCGTGTCCACTGGTCGTCACCCCCCGAGGCTCGAGGCGTCCATGCCCTAAAGGCGGAAGTCGCGTTCCGGGGTGAGTTCGACCACGTCCATCTGGGCCTTCTGCAGCCGACCGGAGTAGTCCCAGTTGAGCGCTTGCCAACGTGTCATCTGGTCCAGCACCCAGATGCCCGACTGTCGGGCGCCGTTACCGGACTTTCCGTTGCCGCCGAACGGCAGGTGCGCCTCGGCACCGGACGTGGAGTTGTTGACACTGACCATGCCGGCGCTCACCCCGCGGCGGAACGCGAAAGCCTCCTTGGGGTCGTTCGTGTAGATCGAGGAGCTCAGCCCGTAGCCGGGGGCGTTGGCCAGAGCGACGGCCTCGGCCATCGTGCGGTACGTCGTGATGCCGACGAGTGGGCCGAAGGTCTCGGTGCGGAAGATGTCGTCGTCGGGCTGGACGCCGGCGACGATCGTCGGGTGATAGAAGATGCCCGCGTCGGGATCGCCGACGAAACCGCCGCGTGGGTTGGAGCGGGTGATGCGCCCCGTGCCGGAGGAGCCGAGCACCTTGTGGTGGGGACGAATCCAACTGAGGAAGGTGTCGAAGCGTGCGCCGAAGCGCTCGTCGAGCATCGGACCGTAGAGCACGTCCTGGGTCGGGTCGCCGATCGGCGCAGCGGCGGTCGCGTCGGCGAAGGCGGCAAGGAACTCGTCATGGACGCTCTCGTGCACGATGACGGTGCCGAGTGAGGTGCAACGCTGGCCGGCCGTGCCGTAACCCGAGAACAGCGCACCCTCGACGGCGAGGCGGAGGTCGGCGTTGGGTGTGACCACCATCGGGTTCTTGCCGCCGAGCTCGAGGCAGGCCGACTGCAGGTGCCGGCCGGCGAGCTCACCGACACGGGCACCGACATCGCTGGAGCCGGTGAACCCGATCTTGTCGACCAGGCCGGCGGCGAGCGAGCGCTCCAGCCCGGCGAACGTGGCCGCACCGTCGGCGTAGACGACATTGAGGACACCGTCCGGCAGCCCACCGCCACGAACGCACAGTTCGAAGAAGGCATTGGCGACCGCGGCGGAGTACTCCGCCGGCTTCCACACGACTGTGTTGCCGGTGAGCAGCGCCGGGATGATGTACCAGGAGGGCACCGCGACCGGGAAGTTGCCGGCGGTGACGACCGCGACGACGCCGACCGGGTTGCGGAAGGTGAATAGCTGCTTGTCGGGCATCTCGCTCGGCACGGTTTGGCCATAGAGTCGGCGGCCCTCGCCGAGGAAGAACTCGCAGGTGTCGATGATCTCCTGAACCTCACCGAGGGCCTCGGCGTAGGGCTTGCCGACCTCACGTGTCACCAGCGCGGCCAGCGCAGCCTTGTTGTCCTCGACGAGGCGGCCGATGCTGCCGACCGCACGGCCGCGCACCGGTGCCGGCACATCGGCCCATGTGCGCTGTGCGCTGTGCGCGGCGCGGGCAGCGGCCTCGAACACTTCGGCGTCGCCGAGCGAAACCTTGGCGACGAGCTCGTCCAGACGCGCCGGGTTCGTCGACCGGAACACCTCGCCGGGCTGGCCGCTGATTCGGCTGCCCGCGATCACCGAGCCGAGGGTCGTCGTCATGAGCGCCTACCTTCCTCGGACATGACACGGTCGAGCGCATCCAACCCGAAGGTGAGCTCGGCTTCGGTCACGTTCAACGCCGGACGGAATCGAATCGAGCGTGGTCCGCAGCCCAGTGCCAGCACATGTCGCGCGCGCAGCGCGTGGATGACCGAGTCCCGGACGGCTGGGTCGGGCAGGTCGATCGCGCACATCAGCCCGCGACCGCGCACGTTGGACACAACATCGGGGTGTCGCTCACCCAGCTGGCGCAGCCGGGCCTGGAACCAGGCGCCGGTCGCCGCGGCCCGGCCGATCAGATCATCCCGTTCGATGAGCTCGAGGATGCGACGGGATCGGACCATGTCCACCAGACCGCCGCCCCACGTCGAGTTGAGCCGGCCGGACACCGCGAACACATTGTCGACCACCTCGTCGACGCGGCGGCCGGCCATGATGCCGCCGACCTGGACCTTCTTGGCGAAGGCGACAATGTCCGGCTGCAGTCCGAGTTGCTGGTAGGCCCAGGCGGTGCCGGTCAGTCCGGCGCCCGTCTGCACTTCGTCGAGTACGAACAGCGCGTCGTACTCATGGCAGAGCGCTTGCATTGCCTGCAGGAATTCAGCGCGCATGTGATTGTCGCCACCCTCGCCTTGGATTGGCTCGGCGATGAAGCACGCGATGTCATGAGGGTGAGCTTCGAACGCAGCCCGCGCCTGCGTCACGGCACGATGCTCGGCGGCCTCGGTGTCGGTGAGATGGGCGTCGAGGGGGAAGGTGATCGCCGGTACCTCGATCCGCGGCCAGTCGAAGATGGGGAAGCGGTCCGTTTTGACCGGCTCGGTGTTGGTCAGCGAGAGCGTGTAGCCGGAGCGGCCGTGGAATGCATGGGTGAGGTGCATCACCTGGCGGCCGAGGTCACGTGACCGTCCGGCCGCTTCGTTGCGTCGGCTCTTCCAGTCGAAGGCCGTCTTCAACGCGTTCTCGACGGCGAGCGCACCGCCTTCGACGAAGAACAAGTGCGGAAGTGCAGGATCGCCGAGAACTCGCGCGAAGGTCTCGGTGAACTCGGCGAAGTGGGTCGTGTAGACGTCGGAGTTCGCAGGTTTGTTCGCCGCCACTTCCCCGAGCAGTGCGACGAAGTCCGGGTCGTCGGCTAGGCCGGGCGGGTTCGCACCGAGCGCTGCGGAAGCGAAGAACGTGTAGAGGTCGAGATAGCGGTCGCCGGTCCGGGCGTCGACGAACCAGGAGCCGCGGCTCGCAACCGTGTCGAACACGAGCTTGAAACCGTCGGTGAGCACGTGCCGCGCCAGCGACGCATGCACCCGCGGCGGGGCTATCCGGATCTGGGCTGGAGGCGTCTCGGCCTTGGCCGCATTATTTCTGTTCGTCTGCGTCTTCATCGAGAAACCTTCCGGTACGACGTTGAACTGACCGGACTAGTTTCAAGATACGCCGCTGGCGGGACTTTCGCCGAGGCGGCCTGTAGCCGCCAATCCCCGTCCTCGGCTGCTGTCGGCATCAGTTAAGCCTGCGGCAGCGCCACGGCGCCAGTCGTCGGCCAGTAGGCGTCGATGATGGCGTTGAGGTCTACTCCGATCCCCAGTTCGCGCGGCGTACAAGCCGCAGTGTTGTGCGGTGCGGGGTCCATCCCGGCGATGTGCGCCGGCGCCGACGGCGTCGACGCTGAGGCGGGGCTTCCTGTTCTAGCCGGCGCAACGTCCGAACGACCGCACCAGTGGCATCGTTGAGTGGGTTTGTGAGGTCTCTCGCCGCAGCGACACGTCAGCGAGCTGACCTGATCAGCGCCGGCATCATGCGGCAATTTCCCAGCGACTTCCACTGACCGTTCAACTCGGCGAGGTCGCGCGCTCCGTGCGCGCGTCCTCGCCGTAGCAACGTGCGCTCTTCGGTGCCTACTCGGCGCTCGGAAGTTCAAGCCAGGCCGCGTGCGTGGCCGCTACTTGATGGCGGCAAACCTCGCCTCGGACGGATCCGCAACTGCACTCACCGAGGAGACGTTCGCCCTCGGCGATGATCGAGACCGCTTGCGTCGCGCCATCGCGAACCAATGCCTGCAACATCCGCGCAGACAGGTGCCGAAGACGGACCGCACCGGTGCTCGCAAGCCAAACGCCTGCCGTGAACTCGGCAGAACTGGCTTGGCGCCGCAAAGTGAAGCGCGCTATCAACTCTACGACGGTGTGCTCCGCGCCGGTCACGAGATCCCCTTAGCAGCAAGACGTCGCTGCCGACCGGACTCTACGGCACCACCGACCATTCACGACGCCTCGGTGGGACGGCCCTGCCGAGGCAGTGGGGATGCTGGGCTACGGACGAAGCAGGATGCGGCCGACGACCTGACCCGCTTCGAGCCGCGCATGCACCCCGGCCATGGCCGACAACGGCAGTACCTCGCTGACCCGCGCCGACAATGACCCGGATTGAGCATGTCGTTGAGGAACCTCGCCGTTGAGGAACCTCACCGCTTCGGCGAGATCGCTCACCTGCGCGCGGCTGATGATGAAGCCGAGCACGTTGACATCCTTCGTGGAGAGCACCACGTCCACACCAGCGGCGCGGCATCGATTGTGGTCTTCGGGTCGAGCAGTCGCGACCCCACGGGCACCCGCACGACGTGCCATCGCGGTCGCGGCGTTGCCGACGTTTCCGCCAGCGCCGCCGACATACACCGTTTCCCAAGCGCGAAGTTGGGCGCGCTCCGCCGGCCGCAACGCCCTAATGAAAGCCGCGTCCATCATGCCGACGGTAACTGTGCCTGCGACACCCGAGTCCCTGCCGTGCACGGCAAGCCGCAAAACGGGCTTGAATGAGGCTGTGAAGGCCGCCGGTGAGCCCGATTACGAGCGGCTGCTCGAGTTTCGTAAGGGACTGCGCCGGTTCTTGCGCTGGAGTGAACAGTCGGCACGTGACCAGGGTTTGACCCCGGCTCAGCATCAGCTCCTCCTCGCCGTTAAAGGACATCTCGACGAAGCCCCTACCATCTCTGACGTGGCCGCGGATCTGATGCTGCGCCACCACAGCGTCAGCGAACTCATCGACCGAGCCGCCCATGCCGGGCTCGTCGACCGCCAGACCGACCCCGGCGATCGGCGGCTGATCCGAGTACGGGTCACTCGCGAGGGGGAAGCCGTGCTACGCCGACTTACCCAGCAACACGTTGCCGAGATCCGACGTCTGGCCCCCATCATCCAAGCCCTCAACGACGACCGATAGCCGTCGACTGTCTATCCGACGTGGCGGTGGCGCACTGACGCGAGGCGCACCAACTGGTGCAGCAGCAGTGCGTAGTGGCATCGCCAGCATTCGCGACGCCCCGTTGGCATCGGCAGGAGTGCGGTGCGGGCACAGGTGCCGCACCGACCCGAGAAGTGGTCCACCGCCTCGATCAACCCGCGAAAGCCCATCACTATGAAGAAAACGGCCGCGAGCGACGCCACCGCAACTACCACAGATGCCCAAGGTCCCATTGCCTCACCAGTCCGATCATATCTGTCGTAGCACGATAGATATCCCAACTGGCCTGCTGATCGGGAGTCAGGTGTGGGTGGGCGATCGCGATCGCCATCGTCAATGTTCGCGAGACAGGGCAAGGGTAACGAGATTATCGATGCCGACGCTCATCTTCTCGACGAGCAAGTCGGCACCGGCGTTGATGACGCCGGCCGCTCCAGCGGCGGCGCGGTTGGCCGCGTAGACAACGATCCATGCGCTCGGCTGAAGGCGACGCAGCCGCGGAAAGCAATCGGCCGCGGTGCCGTCGGTAAGGCAGAAGCGAAGCAGCCTTCGAATGTCGCCGTCGTCCTCGACCAGAAGCACGTTCAGGCCGGCACGAGCCGCATCGCCCCGGGTATCCACGGCGGTCATCGCCAGCCCTCGGCAGCCTGCGCCGGATCGACGCTTGCCACGGCCGTGGCCACGTCACCCCGGTACGGGACCGTCTTGTGCAACCCACTCGAGCATCGGCAGAGACGCCGCGAGTACGCCGGTCGCGTCTACAACCATCCGCGCTCCCGCTGGCCACTGCTCGGTCAGCGCGAGCCGGTCGATGGTCACCACGTCGACTGCTGGCGCGCCATGAGAGTCGGCGGCCGCGCTGGATGCTGCGAGCACGGTCACGACTGCTGTCCGTTCAATCGTCGAGCGCGCTCGGCCGAGCTTGGGGGTCGGCGACGCCAGAGCGGTTGTGTCGCGACGACGGCAGCCAAGCGTCCGACAACAGCGCCCATGGAAGTAGCCACCACATCACGCTCAGGCCACGCTCACATCATCGGAACGGCTTCGCGCGGCCGCAGCTGCTGAACATCCATCGCAAGCAGTCGCCTCGGGTGTCTCGGCCAGCCGCGGGAAGCCGATCGGTTCGCCACAGCGCCAGCAGAAGCCGTAACTGGGGCCGTCTAAGCGGCGCATCGCCTGCTCGAATTCTTCCAATCGTGCGCGGGCGCGATCGATTGCCGCATCCAGCGACGTGCCCTGGGCAGGTGTTTCGGGCGGCGCGGACCCGCCCGGGTCGTCGCGCTCATAGCGGGCGAGCGAGAGCAGCGTGATCTGCTGGATCTGTTCGCGCCACCGGTCCTGCAACACGTCACGCACCTGCAGCCGTTCGAGCGGCGTCAACGGCTGCGCGTGAAGCTGGTGGTCCATTTCGCCTCCCGATGTCTTCCGCGTGTCGCGCGGGGGCCGGGGCGCCGCCCGCCTCACGGGGGTTTCGACGAGCGGCGCCTGGTCCTCACCCGTGAGCGTCGCCGCCTGGAATGCGCGCGTGATGCGCTGGATGTGGAGATCCGATGGAGACGCGTCAGTCCGCCGCCGGTGACAGGGGGAAGGTAGCGGTGATCGTTGTCGACGGCGCTCGAAAACTGAACACTTTCGGCGGTGAAAAGTGAGCACTCAACGATTGGGGAGTGATCACTTTGGAGGACTGGGCGCTGATCCGGAGGTTGGCTGCTGAGGGGGTT